>Ga0206851_1033_pt1 | contig 45681 bp, 49 predicted proteins | sample Alteio_BWOrgCont_13_FD_152904 | JGI IMG/M metagenome (GOLD analysis project Ga0206851, IMG submission 152904) | Enriched cells from forest soil in Barre Woods Harvard Forest LTER site, Petersham, Massachusetts, United States -... | ecosystem: Environmental > Terrestrial > Soil > Temperate forest >... | reverse complement strand
GCTTGCATCAGGGAAATTTTTATCTTCGGTTTTTTTCCATAATTTATGAAAACCGCACCCGCCCCGCCTGGTGGCTGGAATCAAGGGCCGGGGATGAGGCAAGATTGATCGAGAAAGATTTGAATAAAGGCAATTGGGTTTTAGAAACGGTGGTGACTGCCGCGCCACTGATTGGGTTGCTCGGCACCATTATCGGTATGATGAATTCTTTTAAGATCATCGGTGACAACGGTTTGGTGAAACCTGAACAAGTAACCGGAGGAGTTGCGGAAGCATTAATAGCGACAGCTTGCGGTCTATTGATTGCTCTGATTGCCTTATTCGCCTTCAATTTCTTTTCCAAGAGAAATGCGGAAATGATGGACGAGCTGGAACGACTCGGCACCAGAATCATTGATCATATCCGGCTGGATCAAGAGAAATGAAGCTACCAAGATCCAGAACTACCAAAAAAGGCCGCATAGAAATCATCCCAATGATTGATGTGATGTTTTTTCTGCTGGCAACTTTCATGATCGCCTCGCTTTCGATGCAAAGGCTAAATGCCCTGGGAATTCAACTTCCGCAAGGCCAGGCAGTGGAAACGAAAATTGAAAATAAAGTTACTATCGCCATTCAAAAAGACGGCCAAATTCTGGTAAATAAAACTCCGGTAGCGCTAGAGGGCTTGAAAGCCGCGCTGCAAAATCTGTGGCATGACCATGAAATCGTGGTAATCGCGGCGGATAAAGATGCGCATCATGGCGATGTGGTGAAAGCAATGCTTGCCGCGCGCTCAGCGGGTATAAACGATTTCTCGATTGCGGTCGATAATGAATGAACGTCTTTACATTACCATACCAGGCAGTTTTGCACTTTGGCTCCTGATCTTTTTGGCGACTTCACTTGTTATCAATCAAGAAGCTAAAAGGCAAATCAACGGGCAGCAAAATATTACTGTTCATGTCGTTTCCGCCGAAGCAAAACCGGCAGCGCCAATAACACCGCCTACGCCAGAACCAACAAAGCCGGAAACCAAAAAACCACCTATAAATCCCATCAAACCTCTCAAACGAATAGAGCCGCCGAAGTCGGTTCCGGAAAAACAGAAAGACACTCTAGAAACCAAATCAGCGCCAAAGCAAGATTTATCGGAAGCCAAAACCGATAATAAAGGCCCAACTATACTCTATCAGCCGCTGCCAAAAATCCCCGATGACTTGCGGCACGAAGATTATAGCACCCAGGCAATGGCTAGATTTCATGTTGCAGCCGATGGCAGCCAGACGGTGGAATTATTAACACCGAGCCAAAACCCTAGGCTTAATCATATATTATTGGAAACTCTAAAAACCTGGAGGTTTCAACCCGCAACCAATAATAACGATCAGCCGGTAGCTTCAACTTTCGATATTCGGGTAAAATTCACGGTGGAATGATTGTGAAATATTTAATCGGAGCAGCTGCATTTGTTTGCCTCACCTTGATAGTGAATGACGCTTTGGCCGACGACACCCCTACAATAACCCTGGGCGGGTTCGCCGAATTCGAAGCCGGCGGTGCAAACCAGAAATATTATACATCCGTCCCACCTTTCAATCGTGATTTCAAACTCAGGAACGATAATAAATTCTTAGTCCGCGCCGATGGCGAAACCAATACCGGCCTGCATTATGGCGCAGTTCTGCAATTTGAAGCCAACATAAAACCCGACGATAGCGATTATGGCCAGAATGCCGATAAAACCTATGGATTCCTGGAGGGCCGATTCGGCCGTCTGGAATTCGGCGCAAATACTGATGCCGCGCAGGCAATAAAAGTTGACGCTTCAACATTCGCACGTGCCGCCGGGGGAATCGATGGTGATTGGGAATTATGGGTCGGCGGGCTTGCAGTTGATATAAATAACGAAGCACCATTCATTATAAGGCCCGATCTGCCGACCGCGCACGCCGAAACCACAAAAGTTCCTAATGCCGATAAAATCACCTATTACTCCCCACGCATTGCTGGATTCCAAGCGGGCATAAGTTTCACCCCTGATCAAGGCGATATCGGCACCGCCGCTGGGTGGGAGCAAAACACTCAGTCCCTCGGTTATTACACGAACGTCATAAACGGCGGAGTTAATTATAATGCAAAAATCGCTGGGGCAAGCATTGCTGCTTCGGTTTCCGGCGAATCGGGCCGTAATGAGCTGCATTCAGTCTATGAAGATTTAGAAGCCTATAATGCTGGCGTGAATATTGGTTTCAAGCAATTCACTTTCGGCAGCTCATACGGCACCTGGAACAAAAGCACCCTACTTCGCCCCAGCCAGTTTTCCAGTTCCCCGAATTATAAAGATTCATATTATTGGGATATCGGCGCAGCATATGATGCTAAGAGTTTTGCCGCCAGCATTGGCTATCTTTCCAGTGATTATGCGGGAACGCATAGCGTGCACAATTTATCTATTGGCGCGGATTATAAACTTGCTCCGGGGTTCACGCCGTTTGCTGAGATAAGTTTTTTCAAGCTAGCTGCCGGCCCAGAGTTCGACGAGTCTGGCCAGGTATTTCTGGCAGGAACGAAGCTGAATTTTTAGCTCTCCGCTGTTTCCCAGAGCGGATTCTTGATTTTCTTTAAGAATTCCGCGTGCGCAGCAAGTTCTTCCGCAGTTGGCGGGAACTCACGGTGCGCCAGCGCTATTTTTTCCGCAGTGCCGTCCACAATTGTAACCGCTGCATCGAGAGTCATTTTCGCCTGCCTACCGCCAGTCAGTTCTAAATAAACATCGGCCAGCAAATGCGCATCCAGCAATGCACCGTGTTTTTCACGCCCAGAAAGATCGACGTTGAACTTGCGGCACAGCGCATCAAGGCTTGCCGGCGCACCGGGGAATTTTTTCCGCGCCATGTATAACGTATCAACAGTTTGGCTCACCGGAATTGATTTCATTTGCTGGCGATTTAATTCATGGTTCAGGAATTTCAAATCAAACCCGGCATTGTGCATCACCATTTGCGAATCACCGATAAACTCCAGGAATGCCTTAGCTATGCTGGCGAATACTGGCTTATCTTTAAGATGCTCAGCAGAAATCCCATGGATGCGAAATGATTCTTCGGGCACATCACGCTCAGGGTTTATATAGGCTTGGAAAACTTGGCCGGTTTTCATCCGATTTACCATCTCAACACAGCCGATCTCGATCACGCGATGGCCATCATTCGGGTCTAGTCCTGTGGTTTCGGTATCTACCGTTACTTCGCGCATAATGCGCTATATATAGCCCGGACTTGGCGGTTTGTCGATCTTTTATCGAGTCCTGCGCGGATTACGAAATCGGCTAGGCGCATTTTTTTGGCCTGTGGCATCTGGCTAGCTATAATCTGGGTGAATTTCTCATGGTTCATATGGCGCCTGCGCATGACGCGATGTTTCTGCACGAAATGCGGCGCCACCACCACTATGGTATAGTCGCAAACCTTAGCAAATCCTTTCTCAAACAACAGTGGAATATCAAGAACGGCAATTTTTTTCTTCTGCCCTTGAGCTTTTTGCAGGAATCTTTTTTCTGCCTTCCGCACCAATGGGTGCAGGATTTTTTCCAGCAGTTGAAGCTTTTTCTTATCCTTAAACACGATATCACCCAGTTTTTTACGGTCGATGGCATTATTTGCATGCACAACGGGGAAGATTTCGGCAACCCTCTTCACCCCCTCACCGCCCTTGGCCAGCATTTTATGCACCACGCGATCCGCATCAAACACTGGCACATGCAGCGCTCGGAATTCCTTTGCAACATTGGTTTTCCCAACCCCAATTGATCCAGTGAGGCCGATAATCAGCATTGTTTCTCCAGGGCGGTTACAAGAAGTTGGCGGAGTTCGGGAGTGATTTTTGGATGCACGCCAAACCATTTCTCAAAACCTGGAACCGCCTGTCCGATCAGCATATCAAGGCCCCCGATAGCAGCAAACCCGAGCTTTTCCGCTTGCAAAAGCAACCCGGTTTTTAAGGGGTTATAAATTATATCCCCCACCGTGGCCGGTTTTTTTAATCCAGTTAAATCGATTTCGAGCGTCGGCTGCCCGCGCATCCCAAGCGAGGTGGCATTAACCAACAAATCGATATCGGGAAGGTGCGCTTCAATCTCGCTCCAGCCGCATATACCTATATTGGCGGCCTCAAAATCTTCAGCCATTTTCTCCGCCCGTCCTTGATCTCGGTTAACTATCAGAAAATCCTTTATGCCTTCGTTCATCAGGGCATAAATCACGCCCCTAGCAGCGCCGCCAGCGCCAAGCACCATCACTCGCTCATCCTCCCCACGCATATAGCCAGCATTCGATATGCAGAACCAGAAACCGAACCAATCGGTATTTTCGCCATAAATCCCTCCATTGTTGAAGGTTAGGGTATTGGCAGCTCCGATCTTTTTAGCAGTTTCCTCCAGCTCTGTCGTGCACTCCATCACCTTCTCTTTATGAGGAATCGTCACATTCACGCCTGCATAGCCTTTATCCGCCAACTCTTTTAGTTTACCTCCCAGCTCTCCGGGCTTCACAAGAATCGCCTCATATGTTCCATTGATGTTGTATTTCTCCAGCCAGTGCCGATGAATAACCGGGGATAGTGAATGAGATATCGGGTCTCCAATTACCCCGGCTTTTATAATTTTCTCACTCATCCGCAATCACCTTATCGCCTTTTTCGCGCTGTTGAAGGTGTTGAATTATCGTCGCCGCCACTTCCTCCACCGATTTCCGCGTAACATCAATCACTGGCCATTTGTGCTTAGCAAAAAGTTTCCGTGCTTCAGAAATTTCTTCCTTGATGTAATCGAGATCGACATAATTAGTGTCACGGTCTTCCTTGATGGAAAGCAGCCGTGAGCGGCGGATTTGCACCAAACGCTCCGGTGAAATCACCAGGCCCACAATCATTGGTTTTGTCGCAGATAACAAACTTTCCGGCAGTGGACAGCCTTTCACCAGCGGGATGTTAGCGGTGCGATAGCCGCGATGGGAAAGATACATGCCAGTCGGCGATTTTGAGGTGCGCGAAGGCCCGATCAGCACAATATCAGCCTCATTTATATCCCATGTCGCCTGGCCATCATCATGTGCTATAGAAAAATTAATAGCCTCAACCCTGGCAAAATATTCCTCATCTAATTCATGCTGGCCTCCGGCTTTACTACTTACCTTCATTCCTAAACTTGCGGCCATTTCTGCAATAGTGCGCGATAGAGGATCGATACAGGCAATATTCATTTTTTTACATTCCTCTCGCAGGGTTTCCTGCATGGCTGGATCGATTATCGTATAAAGCACAATACCTGGATTTTCGCGGATCCCAGCCACTACTTTTTCCAGCTGCCCCTTGGTGCGCACTAGTGACCAGATGTGTTCTTCCGGCTCAATCCCATCAAATAGTGCGGTAACTGAACGTACTATTGAGCTTACCGTCTCGCCGGTAGAATCCGAAACCAGATGGAATGAGATTTTTTTCATATTACCACATTAACCCTGTATTTCCTGTTGGTGGATTTGTGGATTTTCCAAAAACCTGCCTTCCCCCACATTCATCATTTTATTTTTCATATATCTCAAACATGTGGAAATTATTTTAGCAGAATTTTTCATGCTTCTGTTTATAAAAATTATATAATAGCCTCATGCCTGAAGTTTTTTAATTCCTCTCAGAAAAAATAACTATACAAATCCTGTTGATTACCTATTGAAAACTACTTATCCACAAGATTTTCGCTATCTACATCTTACTAAATCCTTTTTAAAATAATATTTTAAATTATAAGAACCTTCATGGCCTGTGAAAAACCAATCATAAAAGTTTTACGGAAAGAAAAAGCTGAGAAACCTCCGTTCTGGATAATGCGTCAAGCCGGAAGGTATTTACCGGAGTATCGAGAGCTACGCTCCAAAGCCGGAAGTTTTCTTAATCTTTGCTATACATCTGAATTAGCCGCGGAAGTTACGTTACAGCCAATTCGTCGGTTCGGGATGGACGCGGCAATAATTTTTTCCGACATATTAGTGATCCCTCATGCACTTGGTATGACACTTGATTATCGTGAGGGTGAAGGCCCGGTTTTGGGCGATCTAGATATAAAAAAACTTAAAAGGGGAAATATTAAAAATCACCTATATCCGGTTTTTAGAGCATTACAAATTGTAAAAGAAGAATTACCAAAAAATGTTACACTGATTGGGTTTGCTGGCGCGCCATGGACGGTTGCGACTTATATGGTTGAGGGCGGCGCAAGTAAAGATTTTGCTAAGTCTAAGGAATTTTCTTCTAGGCCAGAATTTCAAGAACTGATCGATATTCTTGTTGAGGAAACCGCTGAATATTTAATTAGGCAGATAGAAGCTGGAGCGGAAGTATTACAAATTTTTGATTCATGGGCTGGGGTTTTACAAGAATTTGAATTTATGAAGTGGGTGATAAAGCCGACAAGGGGTATTGTGAAAAGAATAAAAAAAATTCGTCCAGAAATCCCGATAATTGGATTCCCAAAAGGTATTGGAAATATGTTTGGTAAATTCATTAAGGAAACCGGTGTAGATGCCATAAGCCTGGACAGTTCCGTATCACTGGAATTTGCAAAAGATTTGCAAAAAATATTGCCGGTGCAGGGAAATTTAAATCCGGAAATAATGCTTAAAGATAAAGAAATCGTAATCCGGGAAACAAAAAAAATAAAACACACACTAAAGGATGGCCCATTTATCTTTAACCTTGGTCACGGCATACTGCCAACAACTCCAATAGAAAACGTTGAGGCAATGGTTACAGAATTGCGCGAATAATCTCCAACTACTAGTTTTAAAGAACCTATGAAAATTGCGGTGGTGCTACTAAACCTTGGCGGGCCGGATAGTTTAGATGCAGTTAAGCCATACCTGTTCAATTTGTTTTATGATCCGGCAATAATAAGGATGCCCAACCCACTCCGTTATGTGACAGCCAAAACAATTGCCAGAGCGCGCGAGGAAAAAGCAAAAGAGATATTTGCATCAATCGGCGGCGCTTCGCCTATACTTAATGCCACCAATGCCCAAGCCGAAGCTCTGGAAACAGAACTTAACCGGCATCCCGGAGACGAACATAAAGTTTTCATCGCCATGCGCCACTGGCATCCGTTCACAGCCGAGGCGGTGAAAAAGGTAAAGGAATATGAACCAGATGAGATAGTTCTGCTTCCTCTCTATCCGCAATTTTCCACCGCCACCACCGGATCATCACTTGCTGATTGGGCTGAGACAGCAGAAAAGCAAGGCTTGAAATGTATCACAAAACGAGTTTGCTGTTATTTCGGCGAGGGCGAATTCATTGATGCCCATGCGGGGCTTGCCTGGAAAGCGTATAAGGAGGCTAGAGCATCAGCGGAAGATTGTAAGCCGCGGATATTATTCTCAGCGCACGGACTGCCAGAAGATTTTATCGTGGATGGCGATCCTTATCAATTCCAGACCAAAGAGACGGTAAAGGCCGTGATAAAACGACTTGAAGAAATTAGCGTGATTCCAGAAGCAGAGCTAAGTCCAGAGGGCAAGAGAGAGATTCCAGAAACCTTATTGCCACGCGAGATTTTTGATTACGCAATATGCTACCAGAGTCGAGTGGGAATTATGAAATGGCTTGCCCCATCCATCGATGATGAGTTGAAAAGAGCGGCGGTGGATAAGACGCCGGTAGTGGTGGTTCCAGTTTCGTTCGTCTCTGAACATTCAGAAACGCTAGCAGAGCTGGATATAAAATATAAAAACTTGGCAAAAACGCTTGGCATTCCCGGCTATATCAGGGTTCCGGCGCTTTCACTGGAAAAAGGATTCATAAAATCAATGGCTAGCCTGGTTGAATATATGAAAAGGCTGCCGAAAAAAATCTGCTCGTATGAAGGAACACGAAGTTGCCCAGATGAATTTATCGGCTGTCCGAATAAATAGACTTTTTGTTTTTGCGAAAGCCTATATGCTTAAACCCATGCTCTACCTTTACATAAAAGCTCTGCACATCATCTCCATAATCGCCTGGATGGCAGGAATGCTTTATCTGCCGCGGCTATTCGTTTATCACGCCAGAGTTCTGCCCGGCTCTGAGGCTGATTTATTGTTTCAAACCATGGAGCGTAAATTGCTGCGTATCATCATGAATCCGGCGATGATGGCGACGTTTGTATTCGGCATCTGGCTAATAATGCTTGGTGCAGTTGATTTCCATCATGCTGGCTGGCTGCATGCGAAGATTGTTTTTGTATTGGCTCTGGCCTTCATGCACGGGCTAATGGCAAAATATCGCAAAGACTTCGCCGTTGGCCGCAATACTAGGAGTGAAAAATTCTACCGCATTTTCAATGAGATACCCGCCATAATCATGGTTGTTATCGTGCTTCTGGCGGTGATAAAGCCCTTTTAATCGCCGTTACGAAGGTTGACATCCTTCCCGCCTTTTGCTAACAATCTGGCCAAAGCCGCTCGGCTTCCCTCTTTGCCTTTATCTTTCCCCATCTAGAATAAAACTCACCCACCAATCAAAATCCACAGATATTTATGACCAGCACAGTTGCCCCTTCCCAGGAAGTTTTAAAACTTAAAGACCTGAAACGCAAAAAGCCTGATGAACTGGTCACTATGGCCGAAAGTTTGGGCGTTGAGAATGCCAGCAATCTGCTGAAACAGGATATTATTTTTGCGATTTTAAAGAAGCTCGCAGAAAAGGACGGGGTCATCATCGGTGAAGGTGTATTAGAAACCTTACAAGATGGATTCGGGTTTTTGCGTTCGCCAGAGGCCAATTATCTGGCAGGGCCAGACGATATTTATGTGAGCCCCACCCAAGTTCGCCGTTTTGGATTGCGCACCGGGGACACAGTGGAGGGCGAAGTTCGTGCGCCGAAACAGGGCGAGCGTTATTTTGCATTGCTGAAAGTCACCAAGGTCAATTTCGATGCGCCAGATGCCCAGCGCCATAAAATAAATTTCGATAACCTAACTCCGCTTTATCCGCAGCGTAAAATTAACCTGGAAACCAACGATGCAACCAAGAAGGATTTATCCACCCGCATCATAGATTTGATTTCACCGTTAGGCTTTGGTCAACGCGGATTGATCGTAGCTCCGCCGCGCACCGGTAAAACTATGCTGATGCAGAATATCGCGCACTCCATCACCGAAAATCACCCGGAAGCCTGCTTGATCGTGCTTTTGATCGATGAGCGGCCGGAGGAAGTTACGGATATGTCGCGCTCGGTGAAAGGCGAAGTCGTCTCCTCCACCTTCGACGAGCCGGCAAACCGGCACGTGCAATTGGCCGAAATGGTAATCGAAAAAGCCAAGCGTCTGGTCGAGCATAAAAAAGACGTAGTGATATTACTGGACTCCATCACTCGCTTAGCCCGCGCTTACAACACCGTTATCCCATCATCAGGAAAAGTTTTAACCGGCGGCGTGGATTCCAACGCACTGCAACGTCCGAAACGGTTCTTCGGTGCAGCCAGGAATATCGAAGGCGGCGGTAGCTTAACCATCATCGCTACAGCATTGATCGATACCGGCAGCCGTATGGACGAAGTGATATTCGAGGAATTCAAAGGCACCGGCAATTCGGAAATCATCCTCGACCGCAAGCTTTCAGATAAACGCGTATTCCCGGCGATCGACATCACCAAATCCGGCACCCGCAAAGAAGAATTGCTGGTGGATAAGGGGTTGCTCACAAAAATGTGGGTGCTCCGCCGCATTGTTATGCCGATGGGCACGGTAGATGCGATGGAATTCCTGCTTGGTAAACTGAAAGTCGCCAAAAACAATGCCGACTTCTTCCAGACTATGAATGGGTGAGACCTTTCCAGGTTAACGTCTTGGCGACAACCATTCCGTTGGTGGCCGATCTTCCGGCGGCAGTTTTAGTATATTCAGTATATGATCTTTCCCCCTAAGCTCTATACCTCTCCTAAATCTCTCTAAAGAACTAACCTTTTGCCATCTTGTTAACTGAAAATTAACCTTTTTCGGTTATCCTTTGCTTAAAAGGATAATGAGAAATGGCTAAATCCGGCAAAAATACGCCAGAAATTTACGTCAAATGGCCTGCACACCCAAGCAGGGATGACGGAGTGATGCTTAATCAAATCATTCAATTGGAGGCGGAGAGCAACCCAGATCCGTACATAAAGAAAAAACTCAGAAAATATTTCGATAGTACAACTCATATTTATGATGTGGCATTACTCGGTGAGGATGGGCCAGTGATCGGCTACTCCCTTTATGGTTTTTGCGGCAATCTATGCTTCATGAGGAAGTTGAAGGTGGTTAAAAAGGCAGAAGCTGATGTTGGTGCCGTAGAAATGGCTTTGATTGGAAAAAGATTAACAAGGTTAGATTACTCGCTTAGGGAGCATTTGATTGTTCCAGTAGGTGTTAATGACCATAGAAGGGTAAAAATGCTCTCTAATTTTCATGAGGCAAAATTCCCCCGAGATATAGAAGAAAATGTTAAGAAATTTAGAAAAGGAAATAATGGGCAAATTCCGAACTTTAGAATAATTTCCGAAGAGCCCGATTATTTTGGCCCAGGAAAAGCTGCTTATATGACGGCGCTATCCTTGCCGGAGGCAAAGATAGAGTTAAATTGTGAGGTCTTGCCGGTTCGTGAATATATGGCCTTAGGTCTCTCCGTAGGCAAAAAGATTAAGCCAAAGCCATTTGCGCCACATAAGCTTATAATGAAAGCGTTAGCACGCCTTTCTATAATTACCGGAGAGGATTGGGAAGTTGTGGCGCGCTCGCCTTCTGGCGAATGGCAAAGACTAGATGATTATAGCAATGAGAGTAAACTTGCGGATCTGTCCTATAGAACCAAAGAGCGATTTTATAATATAGAAAGGCCCTATCAAGATTTGGCAGAATTTTTTGATGTTAATGCACGAATGGGCCGGGCCGATATTTCAGGGCAATTGGTGATTCCGGCATTGTGGATTAGGCAGAAATATTTGGAAAAAGGCACGCCGGGATGTTTGAAGAAAAATTTTGATCGTATAGAGGAAAACCGACGCTCCTCCGGCAAACTTAGAGAAGAAGATGGTGGAATGAGGCTTTAATTCCTCAATTAAATCTTTATCCCCTTAATCAAATCCTTCACTGCGGCCACGGATTTATCGAATTCAGCTTTTTCCGCTGGGAGCAAATCAATTTCCACGACTTTTTCCACGCCGTTTTTGCCGATGATGCAAGGCACGCCAACGTATAAGTCCTTCACTCCGAATTCTCCGGAGAGATGTGCAGCACAGGGCAGGACCCGGCGTTTATCTTTCAAGTAAGACTCCGCCATTTGGATTGCTGCCGATGCCGGGGCATAAAACGCCGATCCAGTTTTGAGCAGGCCCACAATTTCTGCACCGCCATCGCGGGTACGTTGTACGATCTTGTCTAGCTTTTCCTGAGTGGTCCAACCTTTCTTCACCAGGTCAGGCAATGGAATTCCGGCAACCGTTGAATAGCGCACCAGCGGCACCATGGTATCGCCATGGCCGCCCAGCACAAATGCGGTCACATCCTCGACCGAAACTTTGAATTCCTCGGCCAGGAAATATCTGAACCGCGCCGAATCCAAAACTCCTGCCATCCCCACCACTTTTTTCGCTGGCAAGCCGGAAGCCTCGCGCATCACCCACACCATTGCATCCAGCGGATTAGTAATAACGATTACGAAGGCATTTGGTGCATGTTGTTTAATTCCCGCTGCTACAGTTTTGATGATTCCGGTATTGGTGTTTACTAGATCATCGCGGCTCATGCCGGGTTTCCTGGCGATTCCGGCAGTGACGATGATGACATCCGCACCAGCTATATCCTTATAATCATTGGCACCTTTTAGATTCGAATCAAAATCCTCGATCGGCGAACTTTCAGCCAAATCCAGGGCTTTCCCTTGTGGCACACCTTCCACGACATCGAATAACACTATATCGCCAAGCTCTTTAAGTCCGGCCAGATGCGCCAGCGTTCCGCCGATATTTCCGGCGCCTATTAATGCGATTTTATTGCGATTGGGCATGGCTACTGTTCCTTTTTTGGTTAGACAGGCATTTTTACCCCAACCAAGCCTTAAAATAAAGCCTATTTTACCGCAAGTTAATAAAGTTGCATTCCATTAACCTTTTATTAACCTTTTTCCTTTACCATAATTTTATATTCGCAAAACTATAGTGAGAAATTTATGAAGAACGGTGATCACAAAGAAGAAGGCAGTAAGAACACATATCGTTCAACATCGGTCAGCGAGGATGCTTATAAAAAATACCGGACGAACGACATTCTTAATGAAATAAGCCGACAATTGAACAGCGCTTTCTTTTTTGCCCAGAGTATCGATCGAAAAATCCAGACACACGAGATACACCATTTTGTCGCGCCAGCAGAATTACCGAGACTAAGTGCGGATATGTTCCCGCCAATCCCGGTCAAAAATCATGACGCTTTTCTCAAGTTTGACACCATTTTTGCAGAAGGGCTTGGGCAGCGACCAACGACTGTGGCGGATCTCTTTTACAAAGTAATACAAGCGAGAATGGGAACAAGATTGGCTGAAATAATCTTAGGTGTAGTAGGCGCTGACAGGAGCGGTGCTGAAATAGGAGAGATGGCTATGGAAAAACGCGCGTTTGAAGTCGCAAAACTTGCTGCAAGCAGACATTATGACGATTGGGGGCAAAACCAGCACCGGACAGTAACTGAGTTCAATCAAATTGCGAATGATTATGTAGGATGGCTCGAGAAAGAAGTAACCAAGCGTTCGGAGCTTGCTGGATTGGAAATAAAACTCCCGGCACGTCGAGGTGTTACCGCATAATTCTTTGAGAAAGCAGATTTCTACTTCAAATCGAAAATCAATAATTCAGCGGCGGATTTGCCGGTGATTTTCAAATTTTTTTCATTTTCTATCGCAGCTCCATCGCCGGACTTTAGCGCAGTTCCGTTAACCGAAACTTCGCCTTTAGCCGCCTGAATCCAACATAATTTTTCCGGCGAAAATTTAATTTCTTCTCCTGGTTTCAATAGTGCCCGGTAAATATCGGCGTTTTGATTCATGGTGACAGAGCCGTCGCGGCCTTCCTTCGATACCAGCAAGGTTAGTCCATCTTGTGGAGGAAAATTCTTCTGCGCGTAGGACTGGCTGATGCCGCGTTTCTCTGGCAATATCCATATTTGCAGCAGATGCACCTGGTTTTTTTCTGAGGCGTTATACTCGCTATGGGTAACGCCCCTTCCTGCGCTCATCCGCTGCACATCGCCAGGCAAGATGGTTGCGCCATTGCCCATGCTGTCTTTATGTTCGAGTGCGCCTTCCAGGATATAAGTGATGATCTCCATATCCTGATGGCCGTGGGTGGGGAAACCAGCGCCGGGTGCCACGAAATCCTCGTTGATCACACGAAGCGTACCGAAACCCATATGGCCAGTATCGTGATAATCGGCGAAAGAAAAACTGTGTTTACTATCCAGCCAACCGTTTTTGGTTACGCCGCGCTCGGAGGATTTTCGGACTTTAATCAATTATCTGCGGTCGCCGAAGAATCTCAGCATCATCAGGAACAGGTTGATGAAATCCAAATAAAGCGCCAGTGCACCCATTATCGCCACCTTCCCGGCCATTTCACCGGCGCCTTGGAATTGGTAATAGGTGTTCTTTACCCGTTGCGTGTCATAAGCGGTGAGGCCTACGAAAATCAGCACGCCGAGTATAGAAATTGCAAAATAAAGCCCGGAGCTTTTCAGGAAAATATTAACCAGGCTTGCCAAAATTATGCCAAACAATCCCATGATCAGGAATGAGCCCATTCCCGTCAGGTCGCGCTTGGTGGTATAGCCATAAAGGCTCATCCCGGCGAAAGTCCCGGCGGTGATGAAGAAAACCCGCGCTATTGAAGCGTTTGTATAAAGCAGGAATATGCTGGAGAGCGAAAGTCCCATCACCCCGGCGAAAATCCAGAATGTAGTTTGCGCGGCCTGAAAACTCATGGATTGTACGCGGAAACTAAGGAACATCACCATGCCAAGCGGTGCCAGGGCAACTATGAAACCAAGCAAGGTAAATCCGGGATGTCCTACAGCATTCACTCCATAAAGTGCGCCCATCACAGCTGGTGATGATGCAGCAATGGAGGCAACTAGGCCGGTCAAGCTCAAGGCCAGTGCCATGTAATTATAAACTTTAAGCATGTAAGCGCGCAGGCCTTCGTCATACGTGACGCCGGTTGCGGCGGTATTGCGATTGAAATCGACCATTTTTTAGCTCTCCAAATTAGGTTACTTGAGCATTATATGGCACCTAGATATAAGATTTCAATCAAAACCCGACTAATTATTTTCCACTGCGAAGGTGGAAATGACGCACTGCAATATGCCGTTGATTTTATTCATGATAAACGGTAAGCTGCCTTCCCCTTATGAAGCCCAGTAACAAAATTCTTCTACCTGCCGGATTCCAGGATTTATTGCCGCCTGATGCCAGCCTGGAATCGCGCTCGGTCAGCAAGTTACTCAATGTTTTTGCCAGGCATGGCTACGAACAAGCTAAACCGCCGCTGATAGAATTCGAATCATCGCTCACTCTTGGCCAGACCAAGTCACTCAAAAACCAAATGTTCCGCCTGATGGACCCTGTGAGCCACGAAACCATGGCGATCAGAGCGGATATGACGACGCAGATTTCCCGCATCGCCGCCACGCGGATGCAAGGCCAGCCTTTACCACTCAGGCTTTCATATTCGGGCCAGGTGATGCGGGTAAAGGGGAGCGGGCTTTACGCCGAGCGCCAGTTGGCCGAAGCTGGCATTGAGCTTATTGGCTCGGATTCCCCGGCTGCCGATGCTGAAGCGATATTGATTGCTGCTGAGGGCTTGAAAGCCCTGCATGTTAAGGATTTCTCAATAGATTTTTCCCTGCCGAATTTGGCGGGAATCATCCTGGAAGATTTCGGCACGCCGGAAATCCTCTGGGAGAAAATATTGGATTTGATTGATAAAAAAGATTTTGAAGGCATTCAGGAAATCCGCGCCCGTGCCTGTGACGTTATTGTGAAATTGCTTTCCAGCACCGGGTCGGCCAAGAAAATTCTGCCAGATCTCGCAACCATGGTGGAACTCCCTAAACGTGCCCGCGCGCAATGCGAACGCCTCCGTGAAGTGGTGGAGATTGTCGGCAAATCGGCACCGAAAGTAAAACTCACCGTCGACCCGTTGGAATATCGCGGGTTCGAATATCATACGGGACTCAGTTTCTCCATCTTCTCCCGTAAGGCGCAAAATGAACTGGGGCGTGGAGGCAGATATCAGCCAGTCAATCCGGCGGAGGGAGAAAAACCGAAGAAGGAAAAGCCGATCGAAGCGGTGGGGTTCACCCTTTATATAAACAACATCCTCCGCGCCCTGCCGAAATTCCGCCGCAAGCCCAGAGTTTTCCTGCCATTTGGCACCAAATATACCGAAGGCGAAAATTTAAGGAAATCCGGCACCATCACCGTCTCAGGACTTGAAAAAAGCAAAGACGCGAAGACAGAAGCCAAACGGCTCGGCTGCACCCATTATTGGGACGGAGAAGTGAAGGAGGTTTGAGTTCTAAAGGAATACTTGACGAATTTACTCAGGCTTCTATAATTAAGTCTTATGTTCATCCAAACTGAAAATACGCCGAATCCTGAGGCGCTGAAATTCATCCCCGGTGTGCCGGTGCTGGAAACCGGAACCGCGACTTTCGCGGATGCCAAAGCGGCAAAAAATTCACCGCTTGCCGAAGCGCTGTTCACCATTCCCGAAGTGCGGGGAATTTATCTAGGAGCAGATTTCATCACCGTCACCAAATCCGCCGAATCCGAATGGAATCTGCTGAAACCATCGCTGCTTTCCATCATCATGGAACATTTCGTTGCTGGTAAGCCAGTGATATTAAACACCGATAACCGGGTGGAAAGTTCCGATGGCGGCGATTCGGAAATCGTAAATCAAATAAAAGAATTGATCGAAACGAGGGTGCGGCCGGCAGTGGCTGAGGATGGCGGCGATATCGTATTCCGCGGGTTCGAAGAAGGCATCGTGAAACTAGAACTTCACGGTTCCTGCTCAGGCTGCCCGAGTTCCACCATAACGCTCAAAAACGGCATCGAAAACATGCTGAAGCACTATGTGCCGGAAGTGGTGGGCGTAGAAGCTGTTCAGTAACTCACTGTCATCCTCGCGCTTGACGCGAGGATCCATCTATTGAAAAAATAATTTCGATGGATGCTCGGGTTAAGCCCGAGCATGACACTTAATTATTTTCCGGTAAACTCTGGCTTCCGTTTTTCGTTAAATGCTGCCACTCCCTCTAACCGGTCTTTGGTCGAGAGTAATTCGTTATAATACTTTAATTCTTTTTTATATCCGGCGATGATATCTGGCTGTGAAGCGTTCAGTGCTTTTTTTACATTACGCACAGCAATCGGTGCATTCGTGCATATTTTTTCCGCAACGGAAAATATTGCTGCCATCAATTCATCCGGCGCACAGATTTTATTAATTACTCCACATTCCAATGCTTGTTCAGCAGAAAAAGTGGTGCCGGTGAAACAGATTTCCTTTGCTCGCCGAATCCCCGCCGCGCGCGGAAGATTTTGTGTTCCCATCGCACCAGGGATGATGCCGAGTTTCACTTCCGGGAATCCGAATGTTGCAGTTTCTGATGCGTAGGCAAAATCGGAGCCAAGCAGCAGTTCCAACCCACCCCCAAAGGCCGGACCATTCACCGCAGCAATGATCGGGGTTGGGCAGGAAATCATCGCCTTCATCGCTTGCTGCAAAATTTTATGCTGTGCCCGCCAGGTTTTTTCACTCAGGCCATTGCGCTCCTTCAAATCGGCGCCAGCTGAAAATGCTTTGCCCTTGCCAGTGAGAATAATGCAGCGGGTTTTTTCTTCGATGTTCTGCCAGAGATCCAATAAATCCCGCATCATATGGGAATTAATGGCGTTCAAAGATTCCGGCCGGTTTAGACTAACCAGTAAAATCCCGCCGGGCTTTTTTTCTATCTCCAGCGTGCTCATTTTTTGTCGATTATAGGATATTCCCGCGGCTTGAATAATTGATAATGCCACCATTCATTGCGGTAAAAATCCCAACCCGCACTGGTCATTATTCCCATTAAAGTAAATCGGTTTTGCTGCGCTTCCCGAGAAATTTCGATATTGCCATGATATGATTTTGGCGAAAACTCATCAAAACCCGTTCCCATATCAAGTTCTTTTCCGTGAGAATCCAGTAAATTCAAATCCACCGCAACACCTCGACAATGCGGCAGAGAGCCGGTCTCTGGATGTGAGATAAAATTCGGATCCGGCGTATGGTTCCACAGCGCCCATTGCACCGAATGTGGGCGGTAAGCATCAAAAATCACCAATCGACGGTCAATTTCCCTAGCCAGAACTATCGCGCGCGTTAGCGCTGCTGCAGCATCTGGGTGCAGAGAACAATATGGTTTGTCATATATCGCTTTTCCGGTGAAATTATTGGCGGTTGCGTAACGTATATCAACCTCAACATCAAATTCCGGTTTTTTAATTTCCACTAGCCCAGACATACTTATCCTTTTATCAAAATCATCTGTAAATCCTGTACCGCATTGGTATAATATTTTAGCGCCAGTTGCCTGAATTCCTCAGTTCCGGCTGCCACTTCACCATCTAGAATAAAGCTATATTGGTGGTAACGGAAATCACAATTTATTTCATAATGCGATAGGCCGTTTTCATCACGCCATTGCTTGGTGTAATAGGCGTATGACGCTTCGCAAACTGGCGGCCAGGCGTGAGTTGGATCCTGTATTGCCCGCATACTGGTCCAATAAGGGGTGACAATGGTGATTTTGCTGCCGGTTTTCAAAACTCGGTAAGCCTCTTCCATGAAAGCAATTCTCTGCTTGCCATCCAAATGCTCGAAAAAATGTGATGACCAGATTTCATCCACACTATCATCCGCGAAAGGCCAGGGCTTTTTTGATAAATCATGTACAATATCAGCGCCGCATTTATCCGAAATATCGACGCCGGTATATTCCGGGGCTTTTTTCATCGATCCGCAGCCCAAATCTAACTTAAGCACCATTTGCGATCTCACTAATCTTCGCCGCCATTACAAAATCATTTTCATGCAGGCCTTTAATGGAATGGGTGGTCAGCAGTATGGTCGCATAGCCCCAGCCGAAGGTGATATCTGGGTGATGCTTCTCTTTTTCTGCAATCACGGCGACGGCGCAAACGAATTCCAATGCCTCAGCAAAATTCTTAAACCTAAAACTGCGGATCAGGCATTTTGCTTCATCTTCCATTCCCCAGCCCGGGATTTCCTTGCATAATGCCACCGCCCGTTCACGCGATAATGCCGGAGTATCTTTTTTACAGGCTATGCAATGTTTTTCCGATAATGGCATATCACTCCTTGTTCACCCTTTCGATTATCGCGCCGCAGCCGCGCAGTTTTTCCTCTAATCTCTCATAGCCGCGATCAAGATGATAGACACGATTTATTATGCTAGAGCCGCGTGCCGCTAAGGCGGCGATAACTAGCGAAACTGAAGCGCGCAAGTCAGTGGCCATTAGTGATGCACCTGAAAGATGATCCACGCCTTTCACCACCGCGGTATGGCCATTGATTTTAATATCCGCGCCCATCCGCATCAATTCTGGGATGTGCATGAATCTGTTTTCAAAAATATTCTCGGCGATGTGAGAGGTACCTTTGGCAACGCACATAAGTGCTACTAACTGTGCTTGCATATCAGTGGCAAAACCTGGATAGGCCTCAGTTTCCACATTGACTGATGATAAACCACCTGTTCTTTTCACGCGAATTCCATTCTTAGTTTCGGTGATTTCTACTCCTGACTGGCGTAAAACATCAATAGTTGCGCCCATGATTTCCCTCTTAGCGCCGAGTAATTCCACATCGCCCCCAGTGATTGCCGCTGCCATGGCATAAGTACCAGCTTCGATGCGGTCGGGGATTACGGCGTAATTAACCGAATGTAAATTTTTCACTCCTTCAATGGTTAAAGTTCTAGTGCCGATTCCTTCAATTTTCGCTCCCATTTTTACCAAGCAATTCGCCAGATCAGAAATTTCTGGTTCCATAGCGGCGTTTTTCATCACGGTTGTACCTTTTGCCAATGTTGCTGCCATCAATAGATTTTCCGTGCCCCCCACCGTAACTTTAGGAAATTCTATTACCGCGCCTTTTAAGCCGCCTTTGGCACTGGCTTGCACGTAGCCCGTATCAAGCGTTATTTCTGCCCCCATTTTTTCCAGTGCACTAAGATGCAGATCGATCGGCCTGGTTCCAATTGCGCAGCCACCGGGCAATGATACCCGCGCGGTTCCAAACCGTGCCAGTAGCGGTCCTAAAACTAGCGCCGAGGCACGCATTTTCCGCACGATCTCATAAGGTGCGGTCAAATCCTTGATGTTTTTGGCCGAGAAAGTGATAACACGGCCATCATGTCCCGGCTTATAATCAGAGCAGGCATTGATATTCAAGCACACACCATGATGCACCAGAAGATTCGCCATAGTGGCGATGTCAGACAGATGTGGCAGGTTCGATAGCGTCACGCTGCCTTCCATAAGCAAGCTGGCGGCCATTAGCGGCAGTGCTGAGTTCTTTGCCCCGCCGATTTCGATTTTGCCTTTTAACGGAATGCCGCCGGTGATTTTGATTTTGTCCATTTACGAAAAGTGCCTTGTGCCTTATAACATACAGGGCATAAACCATAAAATACAAGGCACTAAAAGAATGCAGCGCAAATATTTTGGCACTGATGGTATAAGGGGTGAGGCTAATAAAGCCCCGATGGACGCGGCAACCGCTATGAAAGTTGGCATGTCAGCCGGCTTGCAATTCACACGCGGAGATCACCGGCATCGTGTAGTGATCGGCAAAGATACCAGGCTTTCTGGTTATATGATCGAATCAGCACTGACCAGCGGTTTTCTTGCCGTTGGAATGGATGTGGTGTTGGTAGGCCCCATTCCCACGCCCGGTATCGCCATGCTGACGCGTAGCTTACGCGCCGATCTCGGGGTAATGATCTCAGCCTCCCACAACCCGTTCAAAGATAACGGGATAAAATTATTCGGGCCGGATGGCTATAAACTCTCCGATGAAATCGAGCTCAAAATCGAAGCACGGATGGACAAAGATATTTCGGATAATCTTGCTACACCAAAAAATCTCGGCCGTGCTAAAAGGCTGGATGATGCTGCCGGACGATATATCGAGTTCGTAAAAAGTAGCTTTCCGAAAAAACTTAATTTAAGCGGGCTTCGCATAGTGCTAGATTGTGCGCACGGCGCTGCTTATAAGCTAGGACCCACGATATTATGGGAACTGGGCGCCGAAGTGATTCCCATAAGCAATAGCCCGACAGGGTTTAACATCAACGAAAATTGCGGCTCGACCTACCCGGAAATTATAGCAAAAGAAACGGTACGGCTGCAGGCGGATATCGGGCTTTCTCTTGATGGTGATGCCGACAGGTTAGTGGTCTGCGATGAGGAAGGTAACTTAATCGATGGTGATCAATTGATTGCTCTAATCGCCACAGAGTGGCAGGAAAAAGGTCGCCTCAAAAAAAACGGCGTCGTTACTACCCAGATGTCAAACCTGGGCTTGGAGATATATCTAAAATCGAAAAATCTGGAATTAAAGCGTACCAATATCGGCGACCGTTACGTCGTTGAAGAAATGCGTAAGGGCGGCTACAATATTGGTGGCGAACAGTCCGGGCATATCGTTCTCTCCGATTATTCGACGACTGGTGATGGTCTCATCGCGGCGCTGCAAGTGCTGGCGGTGCTGAAAGAAAAGGAGAAAAAAGCGAGCGAATTGTTAAAGGTTTTCGAGGCTTACCCGCAAGTGTTGCTCAGCGTAAAAGTGAAAAACCTGAGCGGCCACGGAGATATTTTGCAAGATAACGCTGTGAAGAAAGCGATTGTGGATAGTGAAAAACAACTTGGGCAAAAAGGCAGAATTTTCGTACGCAAATCCGGCACTGAACCGGTAATCCGCGTCATGGCCGAGGGCGATAACGAACATCTGATCAAACAGCTTGCAGAGAATATTGCGGGAGAAATAGCAAAGGTTGCTAACAGCGTTTAGGCAATTAATGAAACTTTGCAACATTGATGCAAAATAAAGCATATAAGCTATTACTGGTTGCTGAGATTGCTCTGGCATCTCTGATTGCGGCCTATTTTATTTTTTATTTCTGGGATGAGCCTATAGATGATAGTTTTATACCATGGCGGTATGCCAGGAATTTGGCTACAGGGAATGGTTTTGTCTGGAATATTGGGGAGGGGCCAGTTGAGGGGTACACCTCTTTTCTGTGGCTTATTTTTCTTACATCCCTTTTTTATTTCGGTCTGAACCCATTTTTTGGTGTTATCAGCGTTAGTGTTTTTTCGCTTGCGGCAGTTTTTTATTTAACCTTTCGAATTGCAAAAAAGCTTTCCGTGGTAAATGCCAGAGCAGGCATTATTCCAGCGCTAGCGGTCTCCCTACTTATCGCCCTTCCTTATAGCTGGATGAATGCTTTTGATGGCTTGGAAACTATTGCTGCTTCCGCGCTCTATCTTACATTTATTTTTTTCGTTCTTAGCTATGAGGAAAGCAAAAGAAATTCGCAGCTATATGCGTTAGCAATCTTAGCTTTTCTTTGTGGACTCATGCGTCCGGAATTGCTCCTCTTATGCAGCAGCTCATTGCTGCTGATGCTTATCTATAATCCAGGCTATAGATGGCGCATAATAAAGAGCGTACTACTACTTTCGTTTTTGCCAGGCTTGGCCTATATGGCTTGGCGCTATCATGAATTCGGGTTGCTTTTCCCTCTGCCGTTTTACGTGAAAATAGGTAATGTGACACAGGAGAGGCGAGCCGAGTTCGCTGTATCATATGTATATGCTTTTTGTTTTGAGTTTTCTCCTTGGATAATCGGCGCCTTCTTGGCGCACTTGGCGCAAGATGCGACGCACAGAAAAATTATTTGGTATTTAAAAGCTCCCATTATAGCAACCATGTTACTCTTGCTTTGCGTTTATCCACAGATGGGCATGGCTTATCGCTTTTTCATGCCGATTTTCCCGATGCTAGCCATATTAGCTGCTTATGGCTACATCAAGGCTTTAACAACATTATGGCAACGCTTCCAGTTTCCCAATATTGCTATTTACCCGACTATACTTCTTCTATTTGTAATGCTTATCACCCCCAGTTTTCATTATGCTTGGAGATATTTAAGAATCTCGAACATAATCGAAAAGGCACATCTTCCCTGTTATGGAGTAGAAATAGGACAATATTTGCGGAAAATATCAGAGCCTGGTGAAAAGCCGGTGCTTGTTAGTGGTGATGCTGGGGTGATGCCATATTATTCTGGTTGGAACCATGTGGATCTTTTTGGTTTGAATGATAAGCATATAGCCACTACTGAAGTTTTAGACGCCGAATATGTTTTTAGAAAAAATCCAGATCTTATCATTCTTACTGCTTATAAACGAGAGTCTTTCAAGTCATGTTTTTGGGATTGGGGAAATGAAATTTACCAGATGGCATTGCGGCGTGGAATGCGACCAGTAAAAATTATAAACGTAGGTACCACTAGAGATCCATTGTATTATTGGTTTTTAGCCTACCCCGGCTCGAAGATTGCTAAGAAGATAAAGAAGATGCAAATGGAGAAATGTACGGTAGAGTTCTGATAATCGCTGGTTCTGATTCGGGTGGTGGAGCGGGAATCCAGGGTGATATAAAAACCGTTACGGCACTTGGCAGTTATGCGGCCACTGCCATCACTGCGCTTACTGCACAGAATACTTTGGGAGTTTTTGGCATACACGAAGTTCCTGATGATTTCATTGCACAGCAGATAGAATTAGTGCTGTCGGATATCGGTGCTGACGCGATAAAAACCGGGATGCTGCATCGTGTAGGCGTTATAAAAACAGTGGCCAAATCGCTGGAAAAATTTAAAGAAGTGCCTTTGATTATCGATCCGGTGATGGTTGCCAAAGGTGGGGCTGCCTTGCTGGAGCCGGAAGCAGTCGAATCTTTAAAACACCTATTAGTACCGCATGCATTCCTGGTGACACCAAATGTTCCTGAGGCAGAAATTTTGGCAGAAATAAAAATTTCTGATGTTGACGGAATGATTGCAGCAGCGGAAAAAATAATGAAACTGGGGTCCGTAAATGTATTGGTGAAAGGCGGACATTTGGATTCGGATAAAATATATAATGTTCTGGCCTGGCAAGGTGGTGTGAAAGTTTTTGAAACACGCCGTCGCCAAACACGAAATACTCACGGTACTGGCTGTGCACTCAGCAGCGCCATAGCAACTTTCATTGCGCAAAAATATCCGTTAGGAAAAGCAGTGAAAAAAGCCCTGAATTATGTGGATGCGGCAATAAAAAATGCTCCAAATATCGGTTCCGGACACGGGCCGCTAAATCATATGGTCTGATAATTTATGGTCACCAATCCTTAAGAAAGTAGCACAAAGATAGGTTAAAAACGCTGGTTATTTTATATAGATGTGTGAGGGTTATAGGTTCTGCGCCCTTCTCGTAATTTGCCAGTTCTTCCAAAGAAATCCCGGTTTTCTGGCAAAGGATTTCCGGATCTACCTCATAGATCTTTCTTATCGCCTCGATTTTTCTGCCTATTTGTTGTTCAAAACTTTCATGCTCCGTCATTTTTTCCCCACGGACTAAATTAAAAACTGTAAAATCATCTGGTAATCAAAGTATTATTGCATTACGTATCTTAATACGGCATAAGTATAAGCCTACGAAATAATGAATTATAATAGGTAAAGACCTAGGCGTCAATATGTATAATCCTATTAGGAAATTTCCGAGATTTTTCTATAATATTCGTATGCGGAAGAGTGAAATTATCAGGGAAAAGCTAAGAAAAAGGATTGTTGAACTGAATCTTAAATATGGAGCAATCTCAAAAAAACTTGGGCGTAACCATGCCTATATCCATCAGTATATAACGAGAGGTGTGCCTGAACAATTACCGTATGAGCTAAGAGTACCGCTAGCAGCACTGCTTGGTTGGCAGGAAAAAGACTTACGTGTCAATGACATAGCTATGCCGTTTGGAGCGGTTGGAATCGAATATCCCGCATTTGGATTAGAGGAAAAAAAAGGCGGACGGTATGTTGGTGCTGGCCGGAAAGGAGTGGGCGATACCGCCAATATTGATCCAATCCTGGTTTTCGAGGCGACACAAGTGACCAATGATGTTGCCAAGGAATTCAGCCTTTCCGCCAATAAAATCAGGAACATCGCGCTAGAAGCTGCCGAAATCGCCTCTGAGCGAAAATCTGCCATAACCCGAAACCTTATTCTTTACCTTATCGAGATTTCAGGAGAGAAGTGAGAATTCTCTTGATTCTTAGGCGTTTTTCAGTTAGGTAAGCATCCCTTTCTTAAAAAAACGGAGCTAGTAAAATGAAAGAAGGCATTCATCCAGAATATCACAACATAAAAGTCGTTATGACTGACGGATCGTCGTTTGAAACCCGCTCCACTTATGGGAAAGAAGGGGATACACTGCAGTTAGACGTTGATCCCAAAACCCATCCGGCATGGACGGGCGGTACTGGGCATATCAACGAAAACGCTAGCCAGGTGGCAAAATTCAACAAACGTTTTGGTGGCTTGAAGATGAAATCCAGCACTGCAACCGCAAAACCTGCTGCTGAAACAACTGCTACTGCTAAACCAAAGGCCGCAGCTCCGGCGAAGAAGAAAGAGAAGAAGGCTGACGCTTAAACAAAGATTTGAGTTTCTAAGAATACTTAAGTAAAGGCAGGCTTTACTTCAGCAATCCTTCCACATCCAAGGAAGACTTCTCACCGATTTTTTCATAGTTATTCTCCAGCCAATCGTCGGCGGCCTGACGGCCGGTTTCCTTGAGGTGAATCAGAAAATCCCAATCAGCGTTAAATTTGCTGGCAGGGCCGAACCCAGTCATAATATCTTCGGCTTCGATCATATGCAGGTTGATCTGCCGGTATAACGAAGATTTCAGCTTGCCCGCCGCTATTAATTCGGAAATTAGTGAGATGCAGCCGACTTCTCTTAACAACGAATTGTTAAAGCTAATTTCGTTGACGCGGTTCAATATCTCCTGCGCTTTCAGTGGCACATCTTCGTTGTTTAAAGGGTTTACCTGTATTATCACAATGTCGGACGTGTCGGTTTCCTTGATAAGGGGCCTGAGTGCCGGATTGCCGGAATAGCCGCCATCCCAATAGAATTCGCCATCAACTTCGACGCTTTTCGATAAGAATGGCAAACAGCCTGAGGCCATCAGCATTTCCATATCTAGCTCTTTTTTCTTAAAAACTCTTGGCTTCCCGGTTTTGACATTCGAGGCATTAATGAACAAGTCAATTTTCTTTCCCTTGCGCAATTCGGAGAAATCCAATAACTCACCCAATAGATCACGCATTGGGTTCAGATCAAAAAAATTAAATTGGTATGGCGAAAACAGCCTGGTTAAGTAATCCAGCGCGTAGAAAGAAGGTGAGAAAGTGAAATCCTTGTTGCCGAACATCCTATCCATAATGGTGGGTTGAAACGGTGACATACTGGCAAGCGTACTCACCTTACGCCAGAAGGATTCAAGCAGCTTCCGTGCCTCCTGTTTACTGTCAGCATTTACTCCATATACCAGTAGTGCGGCGTTCATCGCTCCAGCGGAAACTCCGCTAATGCCCTCGATTTCTACTGCATCGTCTTCCAGGAACCGGTCCAAACAGCCCCAGGTGAAGGCAGCGTGTGTCCCGCCGCCCTGTAATGCTAGGGAGATTTTTTTAGCCCCAGCGCGGACTTTCTTTTTCTTGTTTACAGCCATGGGCAAGAAGATACTATTGCCCTTGGCCATATGGAAGATAAAAAAATCGTAAAAATATATACTGACGGTGCCTGTTCAGGAAACCCCGGGCCGGGCGGTTGGGGGGCAATTTTAACCTACGGCGATAGCGAAAAGGAAATCTATGGTGGTGAGAATGCCACCACCAATAACCGCATGGAGTTGATGGCAGTTATTCAAGCATTAGCGGCGCTTAAGAAAGCTTCGATAGTGCATATATATACCGATAGCATGTATGTAAAAGATGGGATGGAGAAATGGTTGCATAGCTGGAAAAAAAATGGTTGGAAAACCGCTGCGAAAAAACCAGTGAAGAATATCGATTTATGGCAAAAGCTCGAGGATGCATTAACCCCACATCACGTCAAATGGCATTGGGTTAAAGGTCATGCTGGCCACCCGGAAAACGAACGGGCGGATGAATTAGCGCGTCAGGGGATTGCAACTAAATGATATTTTCTATTCGAATATATAAATCAATTTTATAATTTTTGATTCCCTGCTATCTTATCTTTAAATGCCATTCTTAAATAAAAAGAAATTTGTCCTGACCATTGGTGACGATGGGGTGGTGTTGAGTTTCTTCAGCGGCAATAAGCTGAAAGAGCGGCTATTCGCGGCATCATCGAATTCTGGGGAGGCCCAGGCGATGGAGGCTCTTTGCAAGCGATACGCAGAAGCGCCACTTTATATACTGGTTGATATACTAGATCAGACCTATGCACAGCATATGCTGCCGCCGGTGAGTTCGTTTACTATAAACAGCCTGATAAAAAGAAAATTAGCTAAAGATTTTGCACCAAACGATATAAAGGCGGCAATAAAAATCGGGCGCGCGCAGAAAGCACGAAAAGACTGGATATACATGTTTGCCTCGATTCACAATGTACCGCCGTTTTCCGAATGGCTGGAAACAGTGCTCGAATTTCCTAATCCCTTTGCTGGAATATACATGCTGCCGCTTGAGGCCGAGCTTATGGTGCGTGATCTCGATAAAGTGTCGGAAGGGCAGAAGCGCAATAAAACCGCTGAATGGAAAATGCTGATTACGCATAATCGCGTCGGTGGTATACGGCAGATCATATTACGTAATTACAAGTTGGTATTGACGCGCATCAACCAGCCGGTCGGTGATTCGACGCCCGAGGTTATGGCCGGTAATATCGAACAGGATCTTCTCTCCACCATAGAATTCATCAGAAGGGTGGGCTTTGATGAAAAAGAGGGACTTGATCTGTTCATAATTTCCTCGGCGGAAATAAAATCCAATCTCGATTTGAGCCGCATCAACGCTGCGGGAATATTTTTGCTAACACCGCAGGAAGTAGCGATGCGTCTGCGCTTGGGTGGCGCAGCCGAAGAAGGCGATCGTTATGGTGATGTGGTACTGGCGGCGAATTTCGCTGGAAAAAGGCGACATATCTTGCGGCTCGATACCGCATATAGCATCAAGCTTAAGCAGTTATACGCCATGGAGCATGCAGCTAAAGCGGCGCTTGGCCTATTCTTCTTGTTTGCCTTGCTCACCTCTACATATCTGATCGGCAATTATATCTCATTTTCCAAGGACTTGCGTGTAGCCGAGCAAGAAAAAAAGGAAAGTTCCAAGAAGTTAAAACAACTTAAGCAGGAAGAGCAATCTTTTCCCGTGGATGTAAATCAGATCCTGGATACCATGTATCTACACGACCGGCTTGTAGAGGGCGCAACCGGAGTTCTTGATTTGTTGACAAAATTTTCTGCTGCTAAAACTGACGCTATCCTAGTAACCGGTATTGAGGCTAAAACCGCAGATTTCATAGTGGACAAGAAGGGCGAAAGCAAATTAAGCGTTACTTTTTCTGCAAGCATGGAGAATACGGGAAAGAATATCGAACAGACGTTAGAACTAACTGATGCGATGATGAAGCAAATAAATTCCGCATTTGCTGATTACGACGTCAAATACGCCAATCTTCCCGGCAAGAGTTCGATAAATACACAAATCGGTAAGATACCGGACAATAAAAACGCCACTACATTCTCTGTGACCATAGAAGAAAAGAAACACAACGCCGATAAGCCTGCTATACCAGCGCCGGCTGTTAAAAGCCAAGAGAAAAACCAGGAAAGCCCGCAATGAAATACGACGATTTGCGAAAAAAACTTTTCAAAAAACTTGCTGTAAGCGGTGCAGCGGTGGCTCTTGCACTGCCAGTTATGGTGTATCTGTACTTGATGCAAGATTCAATAGAATCTGATTATGATAAGGTAAAATCAGATATTTCCAGTATCGAAAGTGGCTATAAGAAAGCCAGAAATAATATGCAGAATGCCAGCGGCGTTTTCGAGGAATATGAGAATCTGCCAGCTGATCGACTTCCCCTTACCTCATCTGATGCCATGGAAGTAACAAGCCGTATTCGTGAAGCGCGCTTGCCGTTACAGGAACTGAAAGAGCGTTATCGGCTTTCAAACCTTGATATGTCACTGACTGCTCCCGCAGAGCTTGCCGGGGAAATGAAGAAAGATAAAATCAGCGGGGCAAGCAGTAAAGTTACGCTGAAATTTTCTGCCCTAACCGATGAGCTTGCGCTTTCGTTTATAGATGCGTTGATTGCCGAATTTCCTGGGTATGTGCGGATAGATTTTCTGTCTATGAAGCGCAATGGCGGTGAAATAAACGATGCGATGCTTAGTAAGGTAAGGGCCGGAACCATGCCCTCCATTATTGATGTGACGCTGGTTTTCTACTGGATAAAATTAAAGGATAATTCGGTCGTGGCGCACCCCATTGCGCCAGTACCGCAAACCATTCCTGTGCCTGCAATTCCACCATCAGCAGCAAAACCTGCCGGATGAAAATGATGTATGTAAGATATGGGATAATCATTGTGGGCTTGCTCAGCCCGCTTTCAGCTTTTGCCGTGAATGCGGTTGATAATCCGCTGCCGGCAATGTCTCCTACCATACCTGAAAGTAAGGATGATGCGAGTCTGGCGGAAGAAGATTCTCCCAATCCAGCGAAATTCCAGGGCACAAATTTTGACCTGCTTTCTCGCAAAGGAGAATTAATGATAAAACAGCGGGATATGAATGATATTTATGATGCTTTGAGTGGGATTGAAGTCAGGAAACCCAACAACAATAGTAATGTGGCAATAGCGGTTGATGCACCGGCCACAGCACCATCATTTTTCTTGAAATCCGTACTTTATTTTTCTCAGGTTAATTGGAGTGCTTGGGTGAACGATCGGAAATTCACGCCATTCTATAATAAAAACTATACGGCGAAGGGAGATATCGATTTTGAAATCGCAAGCGTTAATCACGACCGAGTGCAATTGATTTGGAACGCACACTATCTAGATTCCATATCCCCAGGCTGGAGGGAAAAATTATTGCCTGCCGATCCATCAGTCAATCATACGTTAAAAGAGCCGGGATTTGTTTCCTCAACGGGCAAGATATTCGTGAGCCAGGACGCAAGCCGGGTGGAAGTTACTCTCGCACCGAACCAGACTTTCGTTACTCATGAGATGGACATCGAGGAAGGCTATGTTGCCCCGGTGGCGATAATGATTCCGGCACAGTCAAATAGCGCCGACAAGAATCTTAAGATTAATAGCCCGGTTGCTCTTGTGAAAAGCGCAATACCGATTCAATCTCCGCCCAAATCAAGGGGTGCTGAGGCAACTCAAGCCGTAAATCCGTTAGACGGCACTCTTGATTACAAGGCTATGGATGCACGTGGCTTTCCTCACGAGAGAATTGAAGATATATTCAAAATATGTCTGGACACCACCGACATGCAAACATATGGAAAAGCAATGATTACACAGTTATGTGCTTGCGATGCCAATGGAATTGTAAACCTCATTCCCAAAGAAGAGTTTATTGCATATGATGACAGTGTGAGATCCAAGACAGCGGATCCTAATTCGGAAACTAATCATAAAATAGCTAAAATTGCGACTGACTGTCGAATTAAATATTTTGGTAAATAAAATGAACAATATACCCCTCAAAATACACAACCTATCTAAAGACTTCGGCAATCAAAAGGTATTGGAAGATGTGTCGCTTAACGTCAGTGCTGGCGAAATTTTTGGGCTGATCGGATTGAACGGTGCCGGAAAAACCACGCTTATAAAAATCATCCTTGGATTTCTTTCACAAGATAAAGGCAGCGCAAATATTTTTGGCATGGATGCCAAAGAAACCAAAGCGCGGGAAAACCTTTCCTATCTACCAGAGAAATTTAATCCGTCGCAATTCCTGAAAGGTGGGGAATTTCTCTCGCTCTCGCTTAGCTATTTCGGCAAGAAATATGATGCCGATCTTGCCCGAGAGAAAGCTATAGCACTTGATCTAGATCCGGCAGTTCTGGATCATCGTGTCGGAAAATATTCTAAAGGTATGGGGCAGAAACTGGGCCTGCTTTCCGCACTTTTGACCGATGCACCGCTTCTCATACTAGACGAGCCGATGAGCGGGCTTGATCCGAAAGCGCGCATACTTTTGAAGGATAATTTGCTCGCATACCGTAAGACCGGCAAAACCATATTTTTCAGTTCGCATATCCTGGCTGATATCGAAGAAATATGTGATCGCATTGCCATATTGCATGATAATAAAATGGTGTTCGTCGGCACTGCCGATGAATTCAAGAAAAACTATGAAGGCAAAACTTTGGAACGCTCATTCCTGACCGCCATAAAAGCAGCCTAATCATAATTTATCTAAAGCAGATATTAGGCGGCGACGGAGGTAGAGTGTTCTTTGCCGTTCATGCCAGGTATCTTAGCCAGTTGATCCAGCTTATCGCCGGGTAGGAGCGAATGGAGTAATGCAGCCATCGGAGAGAATTTCTGATCACCTTTTTTGCGGCCATCATAAATGATGCGGTCCTCATAATCAGAAACCCACAGTGCCTTAGGATTACGCCGTGCTATAACCAGGTCGCTTTGTGTTGCGGCGGAGGCAGGTGAACGGTGCATTTTCAGCACCACCAGGCCATCGCCAAATAGTTGCTGAACTGGCAGCATGAACTCTTCCGGCAAGGATTCAAACAGGTCTGCAGGCAGGCCGTCGATCACCGAAACAATCTCAAGTTTCCCCCATTCAGTGGACATAGCGAAGCGGGAACGGCAGGCATCCGATAGGCCTTGCTGCGATTCGCTATGAATCCGCCAAGCTTCTTCAACCGGCACGGCGAAAGCCTTGTGACCTTCAATCTCCCGGCATTGGAATATGTATTTCGGTTTTATGTTATGGTGCCGCAGTTCGGCGTGGAGCAGATGCATAATCTGTACGCTGTTGTTGACATGGAGAATGATCGGGGTCTGGTTATCCATGCTAACAAAGCTCAAAGCCCCCATGTTTTCCACTGCATTTTTCACAACGTTGAGCCAAACATGGTAGCCGTTTTCCTGCTTGAATTTTCCGGTTTCATCGCGTTCCAGAAATTCATCCGGGTGGGTGAAGTGGGTGACAATATTGATGTGTACGTCTTGGTAATGTGAATGGAAAATACGGAATGTTTCTGCCAAGTTTGCATCGAAGCGCATAGGGCGGAAAGCCATTTCTTTGGTGCCTAGACGGATCATTTTGATTCCGGCTTCGGCAACGGCGGAAAGATATTTATATAGCTGTTTATTGGAGAGTACCATCGGGTCGCCACCGGAAAGCAGCACTTCCATGATCGGATAGCGCTTCTCGCCCGTATCCGGGTCAATGCCTTTATTTTGCTCCAATGCGCTATTGTACTCAATTATATATTGCTTGAGTTCCTCAGGCTTAACCAGACCCTTGCCGGTTGAGCCATTAAATAAGTCAAGGCGGTAACAATAGCGGCAGTGCGCTGAGCAGGCCAGTGCTGAATAGCCAAGTACGATCTCGTCATACTTATGTAATATTTTGCCTTTAAGCGAATCTGGACTGTAACGGATTTGGTTGGAAGGATCTTTCTCGCCGCTCTTATCAATCGCCTCAGCAACAACCGGAACGACCAAATGTTGCAATGCGTTACTAGCTGGCATGACGGGCAGGATAACTTCACCCTTAGAATCGTTAAGCCCCTCACCCTTTACCAGAGCCATGTAATAAGAATTGATGCCGAACACCATGCGGCTGTCAACACCACTATCTTGCATTTGTTTGATCTGATTTTCTTCATAGAAATTGCGCAGCGTATTAAATACGTTCTCGCGGTCGAATCGGCCGCGAATTGGCTTCACTTCCGCTAGTGGCGTCTCTGGTAACTCGGGTTGGGTAACGGGCAATTGGGTCATAAAATCTCTCTATGGTTGTTGAGATAAAAATACAATGTGGTTAGATAATTTAGCTTAGACGGCCCTCGCAGTTATTTTATTAAAAGAGTTAGAATCGGCTATGTCTTGAGTCCAGCGGCAAAGCTGTTCAATACCGCGTACGGTTTTCGCCAGATGCTGGCGCAAGAACGTTTCATCCAATTTATTCTGGAGTCCAAGTTTTTCTGATGCAGCAAGTGCTGCCACACCGTCAAATTCCACATAAGCCAATCGTGCGGAGAGATGGCTGCTCTCCATGCCGAATGCGTCGCCGGGTAAAAGTGCGATGCCAGTGTCGGCAAGTAAGCGTTCGCATAATTGATTCGAGGTGGAGATGCCTTGGTGCTTAAATGATTCTGCTAGTGGTGAGAAATCAAGAAACAAATAAAACCCACCTTCTGGTGCATGAGCGACCATGCCGGTATTTTGCAATTGTGAGGAAGCCCAGTTTCCGGTGAGTGCCAGGATACGGCGCTGATGTGCAAGATAATCCTGTGTCACGCTATCCCATAAATATGCTTCGCAAGCTGCATATTGCACTGGCAGCGATGCACAAGAGTAGGTCTCTGAAGCGATGCCAAGCAGTGTCTCTTTATATTCTCCGTCAAGCGCTTTGGGCAACAGTGCTATGCCTAAACGCCAGCCGCCAGCGCCACACCATTTGGAAAGTCCGCCAGTGACGATTGTGCCTTCTGGATAATCAAGCGCGACTGACCGATGGGTACCCTGGTGGTTTAGCAATCCATAAATTTCATCAGAAATAACCAATATATTATGCTTACGGAACGATTCGGCCAGCGCACGCAACTCTGCGGCGCTATAACTGAGTCCGTCAGGATTGCCGGGATAATTCAAGATGAGAACACTGGGGCTTTTTGCATCGGTTTTTTGTCTGACTGCTTTTTCAATCGCCTCTGGTGTGATGCGCCAGCGTTTTTGCGCGGTGGTTTCTACCGAGATTGCAGCATGATTCAATAAGGCTGCTTGCGGACGATATGAAACCCAGGAAGGTGCCGGTATCAATATGTCAGCTTTTTTGAATGCTGCCATCGCGGCGTAAATCAGAATTTTGGAACCGGGAGCAACCAGTACGCGTGAGGCATCAACGTCAATTCCTTCGGCGTTCTTATGAAATTCCGCGATGCGTTCGCGCAAAGGCAGGATACCTTGCACTGGAGAATAATCTTTGCGCTGGGCATTTTGTTGCAGCGCAGCAATTGCACGAGCTAATGGAGGAAAAGGTGACTGACCGAACCCGAATTTGAAAACTTCACGACCGGAATTTTCGAGATTACGCGATTGTTCGTTTAATAAAAGCGTTTGCGATTTTTCCACGCTACGCAAATCGAAAGGTTTATATAACTCTTTGTTTTTCATGATACTATTTGCAATCACCCTTTTTCTTTTGTTGTGCTGTGCCCTTCTAAAGAGCGCGCAACATACCATGAATCTGGCTGTAGTTCAAGTGTTGCGGCGGTGTCTGCCTAAAAAATAGGCACGATTATGATGGTGCAGTGCGTCATTTTAAACTCCTTAAGGTATCATTCTTAGGAGTTGGTTTTGAGGGCTAATAAGAACGATGATAGTTTATGGATGCAATAGGAAAATTGTATCCATAAAATAATTTGCAGAATGTGAGTTACTATTTTAAGCGGCCTCAGAAAGATAGGATCGTGTTACTCCACGAAAATCTTGATCTCGTTATTCGATAGTTGTGGCGTTGGCTGGTAGGAAATTTTGGTCTGGCCTGTCAAAACTCCAGCTTTGGCAAAACTATTCATCAGCTTACTGCCTTCATTCTCAGCTGCTTGTCGATTAGCTGTAGCCGCATCTTCATCCGCACCCGCAGGGTAATACACAACGGCATTGAAAATTGCATTTGGCTTTGTATCCAGCGCTTTCTTCACCGCCATGTAAAGCGGCGAATCGTAATGGACGAAATCCTGGTTGAACCTTATCACCATCAGCGGCTTGTCTTCAGCAGGTGGTGTTATTGTGCCGGGAGTTACGCCCAAAGACGGAGATGCTGGATTCATAGCAATCGTTGCGGGAGTTGAAGCAACTGGAGTAGCTGGAGCAGCATCAGCCGAAGTAGGTGCAAAAGGAGCGGGCGTTTCCTGTATAGGAGCCGGAGCAGCAGAATCGGCAAAAGGTGAAGGCATTGATGGGGGTTGGGTGGTTTCATCCTCAACCAGAGAGCATCCGGCAGCGAATAATAAAAGAGAAATAAAGGCCAGTTTCTTTATCATCATGGCAATTCCTAAAAATGTAAACTCTAGGTTTCATGTCTAGAATTTTCCTGTTATTTTGGCAAGAGGATATTCATGGAAGATGTTATTATCGAAACTCTGGGAGCGAAAGGTGGCGGTATCGCAGAAACTGCTGATGGGCGTGTTATGGTGCCGTTCGCTCTGCCCGGTGAAAAGGTGCGGGTGAATGAAGATGGCGAAATCATTGAGTTACTAAAACCAAACTCAAACCGCCAAACTCCGCCCTGCCGGCACTTCTATAAATGCGGCGGCTGCCGTTTGCAGCATATGAACGATGAGTTCTACAGAGAATTCAAGCACGGAATATTTTTGCAAGCGCTAAAGCGGGCGGGTGCGGAATTGGATTCGCCTGAATTGATTGTAATTGGGCCGCATTCGCGGCGGCGCGCCGTTTTCAAAATCTCTGATGGGAAAGTTGGATTCTATGCTGCCGATTCTCATGATGTAGTCGATCTTTCCGAATGCCATATATTGGAACCGGAGATTTTTTCTTTCTCACAAGAATTAAAACATATTTCTGGTATAAAAGAAGCGTTGGTGACTCTTGCTGATACTGGCTTGGATGTTCTTTTATATGCCGAAAATGCGCCGTCCATGGCCGATTCAGAAAATATAAAGAATCTAAGCGCAGCCAGGATCGCCTGGAAACATGGCGAAAAAATAATTCCGATCATGTCTAAATCTGCTGTTGCTATGCAATTTGGCAAAGCCTTGGTGGAATTGCCGTATGAAGCCTTTCTTCAGCCCACAAAAAAAGGCCAGGAGTTAATCACCGCAGAAGTCATGCGGGCTTTGAAAAGAGAAAAAATCATCGTTGATTTATTCTCTGGCTGCGGAACATACAGTTTCCTGCTGGCGGCAAAATCCAAAATTCATTCGGTAGAAATGGGCGGGGAAATGATTGCTGCGATCAAAAAAGCTGCTGCTGAGTTCCAAATGCCGGTAACGGCGGAAAAACGAAACTTATATAACGCTCCATTGCAGCTAGGTGAACTGGAAAAATATTCCGGATGCGTTATTAATCCGCCACGCACTGGGGCACTCAACCAATGTAAAGTTTTGGCGAAAAGCAACCTGCAAAAAATCGTTATGGTCTCCTGCAACCCAGATACTTTCGTGCGCGATGCTGGAATCCTAATCCGCGGCGGCTATAAAATCGAACGTGCCATTTCCATAGACCAATTCCACTGGACCAGCCATTTGGAGATAGTTGCGGTGTTTGGTAGGTAAATAAATCCTCCAACAACCAAAAATATCCAAAGTATTTTAGCAATTTCCTAGCAAAACTTAACGATTTCTTAAGAAATAATATATAAAATTGTGGCATGGAAGCAAAAGCTCCAAAAGTGCCAGAGAAATTTTTATGGCTGTTTTTCGATGCCTCAAGTATTGGTGATAACGCCTGCTTGGGTGAACAGGGTGTGGCTTTAGCAAATTTCTTGCGTGATTACGGCGTAAAAACCAAAGCCATTTTTCCATACACTATTCTTGATGAGGCGGGGAATATTCCTTCGCCCGCGCTTTTGGGCTGTGTTGATTATTTCAACGCCACTTTGGGCGGTAAAGCTAGAAAGATAGATAGGTTATATCAATGCATTGATGATTTAAGAAAGGGTGGGGTTGAAATAATCTTTAGAAAAACTCCACATTGCCTGGTTCATAGAGCCTTTGAGAGAAAGCTTCTTAAAGGCATTTATTTGAAACCATTAAGGGAAAAACTCGCCCCATTTTTATGGCAAGATGATTTATCTGCTCTTACCGATATAGAAAGGGGGTTTATCCTTGAGGCTAGGAAGGGATTTGAATGGTCAGCGGCGCTTTTGAATGGCTTTTTAGAGCGGGATAAAGCTAAGGATTTCCCCCACCAAAGTGAATTGGATAGAATGTTCATTGGCGTTACACCAGAAGTTACTGGCAAAGTGACACCTCAATCTTTTGATATCAATGTAGAATTACAAAGAAATCCAGCATTTGTTAGGTGCTTCCGCGCGCTTGACTCTCAATATACATTTATTATGGGGGTAAAAAATGGTGATGCTGCGGCAGCTATGCCTAAACATATAAGCCTTGAGGAAGCTAAAAAACTGGAAGAGACGGTGGTTAAGCCTTTAAGGATGGGCAGAGCAGATGGCGGAGAAAGGGCCATAGCTCATTGCTTTTCACATACGCGGAAGGGAAGAGAAAGGTCTGGCAGTTATGTTAAGCGATTGCGGGAAAAAGGCCAAAGCTTGGTGATCTCAGAAGATCATCCGCAGTCTGAGAAAGGAATTAGTGATATAGATCGCAAACAAGGTATAGATTTAATGCGGTTTTATATAGATGGTTTCGCAACCTCGATTGTTTTTACTGAATTTCTAAGTTTCCTAAGAGATGCCGGCAAATTGCAAGCCAAAGACGAGATTTGCAAAGTTAGGGCGGAAGGGCCAAAAAGGGGAGAAAAGTTTATTAGTGATAGATTTTTAAATCAAGATAGATCAACCGCTATAAGCCAAGAAGCCTCTCTTCACCGAGTTTTATATTATTTAACAGGTATTAAAAGTTTATCTGCACCTGAGTCGGATGGAAAATGCTAATCCCGTGTTCCAGTGAGGGTAATGATCTCAAAAGTTGCAGGAATAAGACCTTCCTTATCTACAAACATTTCGCGGTATTTTTCCCCGATTTTCTTCATAGTTCCGCGTGCAGTAAAATTTTTGCGGCGTTTCACCAGGGCATTTCCTTCACCCATTCCTCGTAGGTCGTGCATTAATTTATATGCATCTGGGTAGAGTACGGTGATTTTCTCAGCGTCAGCCACCGGCATAGAAAACCCCGCACGTTGCAGCAGCCCGGCTGCGGTTTTTATATCGGCGAATGGAGAAACTCGGGGGGAAATCCCGGCATCCATCTCTGCTGCCATAATTGCCTGGCGCAGTTCGGAAAGTGTCTCTGGCCCGAACATGGAGCCAATGAACAGACCATTTCCTTTAAGAATCCGCCGAATCTGAATCAGCGCACCCGGCAGATCATTCACCCAATGTAGGCTTAGTAAACTTAAAATCAGATCAAACGAATTCTCCTTAAACGGCAAAAATTCCTCATCTGCAACCAGCTGTGGCCGGTTTTTTATTGATGCGTCAGTGCGGATTATTTTTTTAATATTCGGTGGAACATCAATCATTCCTCGTCCGCCCAAATCAAGCGCCAGCTGGAACTCTTTACTGATCCCTTCGAGATGCTGGGTAAGCCTTGAGGTTGCCTCGCGCAGCAGAAAATCATGATTCGCCAGCAACCCCACCGCCCGGTCGCGATGCAGCTTTTTTAATTTTCGGTCGAAGACGATTATTTCGTTCACTTTCTGCCGAAAAGTTTTTCGATATCCGAGAGTTTCAATTCGATATAAGTCGGCCGGCCATGGTTGCATTGGCCGGTGTTGGGTGTTGATTCCATATCGCGGAGCAGCGCGTTCATCTCGAAAATGTTGAGCCGACGGCCAGCGCGTATGCTGCCGTGGCAGGCAATGGTACCGCAAATATGGGCTATTGCGTCTTTTAAGCTTAATAACTGCCCGGATTCCTCTAAATCATCTGCCAGGTTTTTTACCATTTTCCTGATGTCAAAATCTTTAAGCATGGCCGGAACTTCATGCACGGCGATGGTTTTTTCGCTAGATTTTTCCAGAACTAATCCAAATTTCGCTAGCTCATTTTTCTCCGCATCCAGCCTATCTGCTGCGCCGCCGGGTAATTCTACGATTTCCGGCAATAATAATTTCTGGGTTTTTACCTGTTCGCTAGCCAGCGAGTCCTTCATTTTTTCATAAACAATGCGCTCATGCGCTGCATGTTGATCAATGATGACGATGCCAGTTCGCGTTTGCGCCACGATATAAGTTTCATGCAGTTGACAACGCGCAGCACCCAACGGATGTGAAATATAATCAGCCGATTCTGGGATTTCTGTTCTGGCTGCCGGTGCCGGAAGTTCTGCAAATATAGTTTCTGATTTCTGAAGTATAGGTGCAAAAAAACCGGCAGAATTTCTTTCGCTAAATCCGCCAGCTGATGATCCACCATAGCCATACGCTGTCTGTCCACTAAAATTTGCTGCCATTTTGGATATAGCCTGTTCGGCGACGGTATTGGAGGCACGGTATCCAGCATCTGTCATCGCGCGCCTTATGGTGCCAATCACGGTGGAACTGACTAGCCGTCCATCACGGAAGCGCACTTCTGATTTTGCTGGATGCACGTTGACATCCACTTCCTCAGGCGGCAATTCCAGGAAAACTGCTAACACTGGAAACCGTCCATGACCTAAGAAATCCTGATACGCGGCGCGTACCGCACCGGAAAACAATTTATCCTTAACCGGACGACCGTTAACGAAAAGATATTGCGCTTGCGCGGTGCCACGGTTGAAGGTCGGCAACCCTGCGAACCCGCTTATGGAAATGCCATCTCGCCTGGCGTTTAGCTCCAGTGAATTCGCTGCAAAATCATCGCCAAGAATTGCTGCCATACGGGCCATCCTGTCGCCCGACGGAATTTTCAGAATCTCCCGGCCCTCAGCGTAAAGCCGGAGCGAAACCTCCGGATGTGCCATGGCGATGCGACTTACTGCGTCTATAATATGCTGCTGCTCGGTGCGTTCCGATTTCAGGAATTTGAGCCGTGCAGGCGTTGCAAAAAACAAATCACGTATTTCGACTTTCGTGCCAGGATTTAAAGCTGCGGCAATAATTGGGGATTTTTCCCCGCCCTCGACTTTCACCATCCAGGCCGAATCTTCGCCTTTTTTCCTTGAGGTTATGGCAAGCCGGGCGACCGAGCCAATGGCTGGCAGCGCTTCGCCACGGAATCCGAAATGCTCGATTCTCAATAAATCATCGTCCGGTAGTTTCGATGTCGCATGGCGCTGGACCGCCAATTCCAAGTCCTCCCGTGCCATGCCGGAGCCATCATCGCTCACAGAAATCAGGTTGATCCCACCGTTTTCTATTGATATTTCAATATTATGTGCCCCGGCATCGAGTGAATTTTCCACCAGTTCCTTGAGCGCTGAAGCCGGGCGCTCTATCACCTCCCCGGCAGCGATGCGGTTTATCAGCGTTTGCGGCAATATGCGGATTTGCATAGACATAATGTTATTTCATATCCTAGTCTTTATCAAAGCTTTATAATGATTACTAAAATGTAATATTATGGTAATAGCGGCGAAAGGCGGCTAGCCCTATATTGCAATCAATGGATGGGTCCCATCCTTACTCATATTAACAATCAACTAAAGGCAAAACTTATGAAAAAACTTATCTCTCTTGCTGTTGCTGCGGCTCTAATCAGCGTATCTTCTTTAGCAATGGCTGGCGCTGGCGCTGCTCCTGCTGCTGGCACTACTACTTCTTCCGCCACAACCACTACGAATACCAAAGGTGCAGATGGTAGCACTACTGACGTAAAGAAGAAAAAGGAAACAAAGAAAACCGTAAAGAAAGATGGTAGCAAGAAAGTAGAAAAGAAATCTTCTACTTCTACCGAAACCAAAACTCCTGCTGCTCAATAATTTGAGCACTGCTTAGGCAGTTTTAATTTAGAAAAGCCGCCCGGGAAACCAGGCGGCTTTTTTATGCTATCATCTCCGAAAGCTGTCCGATCATCGCATCACCAAGCTGCTCGACTTCCCTAATCGTCACTGCCTTGGAATAATAGCCAGTAACGTCATGCCCAATGCCGATTGCTAGCATCTCTATATCTGTACCGTTTTCCACCACCCTGATCGCTTCGCGCAGATGATTATCCAGATAAGCTCCGCCCATTACTGAAAGGGTAGAATCATCCACCGGTGCGCCGTCGGAAATCACCATCAATATCCGCCGCCGTTCGCGCCGGAGCGCCAGACGCGACACTGCCCATAATATCGCCTCACCATCGATGTTTTCTTTAAGTAACCCTTCCTTCAGCATCAACCCTAAGTTTTTTCTGGCGCGGATCCAAGGTGTATCAGCGCTTTTATATATTATATGCAGTAAATCGTTGAGTCGGCCCGGATGCGCCGGACTTGCCTGTTTCATCCATAATTTCCGGGATTTTCCACCTTTCCATTCTGCGGTTGTAAATCCTAGGATTTCGGTTTTGATGCGGCAGCGCTCTAGCGTCCTGGCCAATATATCAGCGGCAATTGCCGCAACCGTGATCGGTCGTCCGCGCATCGAGCCGGAATTATCGAGCAGCAGGGTCACCACCGTATCGCTATAAACCGTTTCCTTTTCCCATTTATATATATGCGTCAAGCCCGGATCGGCGATTAGGCGGGAAAGCCGTGCGGCATCAAGCAAACCCTCCTCCAACCCAAAATCCCAATGCCGGGCCTGTTTCGCCATGAGTTTACGCTGGAGTTTATAGGCAAGCCGATTAGTGACGTTTTTCAAGCTTGCTAACTTCGCATCAAGTTGGTGGCGCAAGAAGGTTAGCTCTTCCTGTGAAGCCAGATCGATTGCAGAAACTGACCGATCAAAAATCTTCGTATAAGCTCTATATTCAGGCTTTCTGGTATCAGCGTGAGAGGTGTTTCTTAAAATATGATCCAGATCACTCTGCTCCTGGCTTTTATCGGTTCCCGAAAGGGCTTGCGAATTTTCATCGGGATTTTTATCCTGTTCCAACCCCGTTGCCGGAGCGTTGGAATTTTCCTCTGCCTTGGATGATTTTTGCTGATTTTCCGCCAGTTCTTTTTCATGTCCATCATCTTCGACCAACTGCTTTTCAATTGGTGCAATCTCAGAAAGTTTCAGAGACTTTATGACTTCGATCACCGTTTCCGCGAATTTTTCCTGGTTCTCTAGATTATCTTTTAAAGCAGGAAGATGCGGCTTGATTTTCATGCCGATAAACCGGCCGTAACTATCCATAGCTGCTTCTGCTGATTTCGGTGCGGAAAACCCCATTTCTCCACGGATCACCAGCCCGACTAAATCAGCGATTATTTGCATTTGCCGATTTTCTATCCCAGGAATTTCTAGCTTTTCCGCCCATTCATGCTCCAGCCGGGCTTGCAAGTTATCGCCTGCGCCTTTCATATATTCTCTTCCCACCGCCTCAATCCGAGCATCCTCTGCTGCATCAAATATGGCTGTAGCGGCTAAATCTTGCGGCAGACGCGCTGCATGCAATGCCGTGTCGTGATATTTCAATTTTAACGCCTGAAAATCCGCAGCACCCCGCAGTTGGGCAATTTTGTTTGCGCTCAGTGGATCAGGAAACGTAATTACCAGGCTCGAAGTTTCTGGGAAAAATTCCGCTGTGCCAGGCTTATGGTTTGATTTTTCCTGTGCTTCAAAAACCAGATTAACAGATGATGCATGGCCACTGATGGCATTAAATGCAGCGGCTAGCGCCTGTTTCAAAATCTTTGAATCCATGATTTAATATTAGCAGCCTAATTTTCTCGCGGCTACGCCAAACTATTTTAAGAAATTTATTTGGGCGTCGGTGGACCAGATCTGCCTGTTTACCCAAGGTTGTTCTTTTTTAAAATCCAAAGGCCAAATATCCACCCTGTCCACTTTTGTACCAAACAAATCTTTATCATCTTTTTCAAACAATTCTCTTATAGGATGGAATAACTTGCAATATTTGTTATCCAATGAAAAGCCGACAATATGAATAGCCGAAGCGCTTTCAGTATCAGACATATTTATCAACGTATGGGTATTAGGGCCTCCAGGATCAAGTATACTGATATCGCCAGGCTTTATAATTGTGTCAGAAACACCATGCAGCACTCCTGGTATATCTTCATCAAATAGTATTTGTCTTATAGTACCCGACATCCCTATTGCAGCTACATTCACCTTGTGGTTATGCACTGGATAACGCACTTTCGGCTCCATGGGAAAATTCCACACACTGAAGCCGTTTACTAAAATATCAGGAATATCAATTTTCTTCCCACGCACTCTGGTTGGATGTTCTTGCTTATCTTGCATATCTGGCAAATTATGTAATAGCCCTCTTGAATAAAATTCAGAAAATCTTGGTACTATTACTCCAAATGCTCTTGTTCTTATTTCTCGCAACTCCCTCATCCAAGGCTCTTTTTCCAACGGATCTCCAGAGCCGTAAAGAATCGCCTTTGCTATTCTTTCTTTGGTTAAGCCTTTATCTAATAAACCATCGGCAATTAAATCAATTTGCTTCTGAAATGGTCGGACTAAGTTAAATATTTCTTCAACTATTATTCCTGCATTAGAATGGCCAGACATAATCACCCTTTATGTTTTTGGAATATTCAGGAATTGCTTTAATTCTTGCACTGTAAGATCCTTATATAATTCTTCACTATCTGAATCTGAGTTTAGCGAGGCATTTATATCGCTATTATTGGCAAATATTGGGATCAGATAATCAGTGCTGATTTTTTTCATATTTGCCTCTCTATTAAACCAGCTTCCTGACGACTGGCATATTTTGTGACTAATCCATCCATCATTCGCACTTCAAAGAGCTTCATTACTGGCTCGGCGGCAATACCTGCAAACGCCTGTTTATCATACACTTCAATGATTCCATCTTGATTCATACAGGCATAAATATGACCAGTATTTGCATCGGCAAAATTGATAGGACATAAGTTATTTATCTTTTTTAACGAATCCCGTATTTGCTCGTTTGCATCAGGTGGAAAATCATATAATTGCTCATATGAGGCCGCTTTCGGGTTGAGAAATCGTTTCTTTAGATAATCTACAACTTTTGAGAAATCCAATATATTAAATTCCGCATTTTTTGTTCTGCCGAAGGCTATCGTGTTGAAATTATTTCCTTTTGGTACATCATTATCAACAATCTCAAATACAATATTTTTATCGCGATATGTTTCTAACGCACTCTCAAGATAAGTTCCAAAACCACGATGTAGGCCAATCACTATTTCTGGTTCCACGTCCTTACTTTTATCTGTTGCCTTATCTGGGTCTTTGCTTCGTATAAATGCTCTATTTAAAGCCTTATCTGCTGGCAAATAGATAAAGTAAAAATATGTTGGCTGGTTTCGCTTTTCTGAACAATCAACTACTGTATCTACAAATCTCTGTTCTTTTGCAGATGAGAGTTCCATGACGGATACTGGCACTCCTTTACCATCATTGGAAATTTTACGAAGAACCTTTTCCACTTTAGGAGTTATTGATGAAGCCTCATCATGTGAAAGCCAAGTAATTGAACCCACTGCTGCAATAGCCTCTTCCGGATTGTTCAGCAGTAAGCGCCTGAAATTGTCCCTGGTTATAGTTGCTATGCCTTCCTCATGGAAATAACCAGCAATACGTGAGTTGAAAGTACTTTTGCCAGAGCCAGTTGCTCCTGCAATTACAATAGACCTATAGCCCTCGTTGGAGAGCTTCAATGCCGAAAACGCTCCGCCAGCGAAGGCCTCGGCGATTTTTTCTTCTACATATTGGCGCAATACATCCTCAATTACTTCAGAATTTCTATAGATTAAATCTGTCGCAAGTTTAGTAACAACGCTGTCTAATGTTTCGTCCTCATTGTATTGGCCTGGTTTATAAACCCCGGTTTTAAAACGGCTTGTGACAGAAGAATAAAACTGCTGTACTACTGGTGCAATTCCATGATCCGGTATTGCACTACCTTTTCTTAATGCATCCACTAAATCCTTCACTTCAACCGTTATTTCTTGTCTATGCAGTTCTATTGCCGCTGTGATTTCCTGAATGTTGGGCAATATATATTTTTTATAGATTTCTCGAACTAATGCCTCATATTCTGAATCATTATTTATTTTTGCTGTAAGATTCAAATAAGCTGCCGTCCAATGCAAAGCTAATCTTTCCGACTTATAGGAAACAACCTTTTCCAGTATGTTTTCTCCCGCAGCTTCGGCAAGTTCCAGTATTTGCAGCGGATCGCTTCGATACACATTATCGGCACCAAAAATGGTGAAGTGTGCAATGCTGTTATCTTTTGCTGCATCTGCACTACTTCTCAAGACAATCGAGAAGGGATTATCAAACATTTAAGAACTCCTATCGTGAGTAGAAACTCTATCTTTTATTTCAGGCTGAACCTTTAGCTTTTTTAATAACCCTACATCTGCCCCTGAGGAGAATGAGAGTGTCAGTACTCCCTGTTTTGAATTCTTGTCAAAGAACTGACCAAGTATAGGTCCGATATTCCTTCTACTATCCTCATCGGCAGGCATGAAAGATCTTGCCAAGGCCCACTGGATAAACTCTTCTTTGATAAAGTTTCTATCAATTATCGGGCCGTCTATAGGAACCATATTGTCAATAAAGCATTCGCTGACAGCTCTTAACCCCGACTGCATAAATAAAAGCTTCTTATGCTCTTTGTATCTGGGTACATGTGCCAGCAACAATTCTTCATATTCATTAACCACTGGCCGATTAGACTCTAATGTCCCAGTGTAAAGTATTGCAACTTTACCAGAAGGTTTTAAAATTCTTGCAAATTCCGCTATGGATTCGGCTACCGGGAACCAGTGCATAGCTGTACCCGCTAAAATGGCGTCTATTGATTGATCCGGCAACCCGCTATTTGTAGAACTTCCTTGAGCAATCCTAGCACCCACTACCGAACTTTGTTGACTAAGTTCCAGAAGCCTTTCTGTTGCCACTTCTATCATACTGCTTGATGGCTCAAGCATTATGGTGTTCCTATAACCCCGTCTTACCAACTCTAACCCGAGATTACCTGTACCCGCTCCGACATCCAGTAATTGACTGTTTGCTGAAAGGCCCAGCTCTTTTATTGTGGCATCCAATAAAGAACTATCATACGGCCTTCTCGCTGCTGCATATAGCCTGCCCTTACCATCATAATTAGCCAAGAAATTAGACATAAAACTATATCATCCCCCTCACTATTTATGCTTACTTTATTAGAATCTTTCATGTTAAAGCATGCCATATAAAGATTAAGAAATAGTTAACGGCTACAAGAAATTGCTAATTTAGGACAGGAGAAAAAAATTATCATAAATATCAATTAGTTAGGCTTGATGACGGTCTGCACCAGTAGGACAAAACTATAAGTGGTTAGCAATTCCGGCTATATCACCAATTGGCCCTTCGCGGCCGATTCCGGCAGCTCCACCCCAAACACGCGCTGATAATATTCTGCTACCAAAGGTTTTTCCA
>Ga0206851_1032_pt1 | contig 47026 bp, 39 predicted proteins | sample Alteio_BWOrgCont_13_FD_152904 | JGI IMG/M metagenome (GOLD analysis project Ga0206851, IMG submission 152904) | Enriched cells from forest soil in Barre Woods Harvard Forest LTER site, Petersham, Massachusetts, United States -... | ecosystem: Environmental > Terrestrial > Soil > Temperate forest >... | reverse complement strand
CCACACGGCTAACTGTGCTTTCATGCATCCCGATTTTTTCCGCGATTTCCCGCATGGTTAAAGGCTTCAAATGCATTATGCCTTGAGCAAAAAATCCGTTTTGCATGGCTACCAGCTCGGTTGCCACTTTCAATATGGTTTCGGCGCGGTTGTTCAGGGTTTTTATTAACCAATTAGCGGTGCTTAACTGCTCGTTTAAGTATTTCTTCTGCACCAGATCACTGGTTTTTCCGGAAATTTCAGAATAATATTTTTTATTCACCAGAAGCTTGGGCAGCAAATCACTATTCAATTCTACCCGCCATTTATCCGCGCCGCTTTTCTTGACCAGCACATCCGGCTGCACCGCCTGCACCAAATCCTGGCCGAAACTGCTGGCTGGTTTTGGATTCAGCGCTTTTATCTCTTGCACCATTTCCACTAGATCTTCCGCTGATACGCCGCAGATTTTCTGTAATCTCGCCGTTTCGTTTTTTGCCATCAGATCAAGGTTTGCCACAAGCAATTGCATAGCTGGATCGAGCCGGTTTTTATCTTTCAATTGCAAACTCAAGCATTCCGCCAAATTGCGCGCAAAAATCCCCGCCGGATCGCATTTTTGCAAGTCGAGCAAAACTTTCTCGATATGTGATAAAGGGCAGGCCAGCGTTTCCGCAAGACGCGAGAAATCAGCGGAGATATATCCGGCCTCATCCAGAATATCCACCAAATGCAGTGCGATGATTTTTTCCGCAGGATGCGCCAAATCCAGGTTTATCTGCTCTAATATATGCTCACGCAGAGTTTTAACCTCAGAAACGGAATTTTCGAAAATGTCATATTCCTTGTCGCTATAAGTTTTCTGACCGCCGCCGAAATTATAATAGTCACTCTCCCCGGCTTTTGGGCCCGATTCCTCGCTCCAGATATTTCCCATATCAACTTCCGGTTCCTTTCCACCTTCATCGAAAAGTTTTTCTTCCTGTTCCTTCGATTCTTCCCTTTCCTCTTTCGGCTTGTTTTCAGCAACTTCTTCCTCACCATCGGAAATGAGCAATGGATTCTTCTCCAGCTCATCTGCGATATAGGCGTTCAAATCTAGAGTGGAAAGCTGGAGGATTTTTAATGATTGCTGAAGCTGGGGCGTGAGTACAAGTGATTGGCCCTGGCGTATCTCCAATCTTTGTGAGGTTTTCATGCCATTATCCTACTCTTTGGCATGATTTTTTCAAGGAATTAGGCAATAAAAATAGCTAAAATTTAGCTTAAAATAAGGGAGAGTATAAAAGGACAAGCAATTATCTTGTATTTTGCTAAGAGTGCCTAAATAAAATCAATCTCTCTTCCCCACACTCGGCGGCAATATGCTAAACGGCGTAGTTTTTCCTTGCGTTACATAAGATTTATTAAGTTCCGAAGCATTCCATCCCCCGCCCAAATTCTCTATCAGCATCGCAGCTGCATTAAGCCGCTCCTTCCTTACAGTAAGCTGGGTAAGCTCATCGGTCAGTGCTGCCGTCTGGGCGGTAACCACGCTGGTATAGTTCACGATGCCAGCCTTATATTGGTTTAAGAACACCGCAACCGATTCATTCGCATCTTTTACCGTAGTTTCCAAAATACCTGCTTCCTGTTCATAGATACGCAGAGCCGCCAGATTATCTTCAACTTCCTGGAAGGCGGCTAAAGTCGTCTGCCGGTAATTGGCGACAGTCTGGTCATAACTGGCAATGGCTGATTCAGTTTGTGCACTGCGAAGGCCGGCATCGAATATTGTTTCAACCAGTGAGGGACCGATGGACCAGAAGCGATCAGGCAGTGTAAAAAGATGTTCAAGTTTTGAACCCGTGTAACCGCCATCAGCCGCAAGCGTTACGTTCGGGAAATAAGCAGACTCGGCCACACCTATCTGCGCATTAGCAGCAGCAACGTTACGCTCCGCAGCTGCAACATCTGGGCGGCGTTCAAGCAGCTCCGAGGGTACGCCAGAGGGAATACTTGGCAAGCCCGGAACATTATCCACTACTGCAATAGAGAAGTCTGCTGGAGCTTTCCCCACCAGCAAAGCTATCGCATGTTCATATTCTGCTCTGGCGACTCCAACATCAACATCCTGGGCCTCGGTAGTTTCCAACTGCACCTTCGCCTGCAACACATCAGACTCAGAGGCAACGCCGGATTTATATTGGTTTTCCGTTATCATAACCGACTCTTTATAGGCCTCCACCGTACGATCAAGCAGCCGCTTTTGTTCATCGGCAATACGTAAATCCAAATAATCTATCGCCAACTCACCTTGTGCGCTCAGACGCACCGATGCCATCTCGGCTGCGCTGGCCGCCGCGGTTGCCTTGCTCGATTCAACCTGCCTACGGACTTTACCCCAAAGATCAGGCACCCAGCTTGCCTCCAGCGATGTGCCATAGCTATTATATATAACTCCGCCAAGCGTACTGCCCGATGTATGCCCGGCACCAGTGCCGATGCTGTTACGAGTCGCAGAAGCATCAAGGCCAACTGTGGGAAAATAAGCGGCTCTGGCCTCAGCCACCAATGCCCGCGCCTGCCGGAACGAAGCCTCGGCAGCTTTTACGGTTTGGTTGCTGGTGGCAATTTGTTCTTCAAGCTTATTCAACTCGGCATCACCAAATACTTCCCACCATTTGCCGCGATCGGCACTATCCTTCGGCTCCGCTTTCGCTAAAGTTTTAACCGCCTCCGGCGAAGCTTCCTTATAGGCAGCGGGAACGGCCACGCTCGGCCGTTTATAATCCGGACCCACAGCACAGGCGGTGAAAGTCAGGAATACTACTAGGAACAGGAATCTACTAATCATCATATGAACACCCACAATATTATAACCACGTTAATACTTTATCCACGCCTTTCAGTATCCACCAAAAAATGCACACGAATAAAACGATACCAATAATTACACCGGTGAATTCGGGAAGCGCGGCAAAGCGTTTCTGCCAACTACTTTCTTTCCACCATAAGCGGAACGAATCGAGATAGAGATAGACTACTGGAGTGGTATAAAGCGTTAGCATCTGGCTCACCATAAGGCCACCGACGATCGAGATGCCAAGCGGCTGGCGTAATTCCGCGCCGCTGCCGAATCCCACCGCCAGCGGTACCGCGCCAAGCATTGCCGCCATTGTCGTCATCATTATGGGCCTGAACCGCATCAGGCAGGCTTCGAATATGGCATCATGCGGATTTAAATTTCTGCTGCGTTCGGCTTCAATGGCAAAATCTATCATCATAATCGCGTTTTTCTTTACGATGCCGATAAGCAATATAACACCTATGAAGGCGATGACGGTGAAATCCGTATGAAATATCATTAGAGCAAGAATTGCGCCAACGCCCGCCGACGGTAGGGTGGAGAGTATAGTAATCGGGTGGATGTAGCTCTCATAAAGCATGCCAAGCACTATATAAATAGTAAACAGCGCCACGATAATGAGGATATTCTGGCTGTTTAGTGAATCCTGGAAGGCTTTTGCCGTGCCCTGGAAAGTTCCCTGCACCGAATCTGGTACACCAAGGCGGCGCACGACTTTGGTGATCGCATCTGATGCTTCGCCGAGTGAAATGCCGGGGGGTAAGTTGAAGGAAATGGTGGCGGCAGCGAACTCACCCTGGTGGTTGACAGCAAGCGGGGTATTAGTCGGGCCATAGGAACTAAACGCAGCTAGAGGAACTTCCGCTCCTGCTGGAGTCGTCACATAGGTGGTTTTTAAGGAATCACTATTCTGCCAATATTTCGGGGCCACTTCCATTACAACGTGATATTGGTTTAGCGGATTATAGATGGTGGATACTTCCCGCTGGCCGAAAGCATCATTCAAAGTTTCATCGACTGTATCCATGGAAAGTCCAAGCTTGTAAATCGTATTGCGGTCGAATGTGAGCGAGGTTTGAAGTCCATGATCCTGCTGATCGGTGTTAACATCCACCAGGTCTGGTACTTTCAGCAATTCTTCATAAAGCCTTGGTGCCCAGGTGCGGAGATCTTTAAGATCATCTGCCTGAAGTGTGTATTGATAGAGAGCGTTGCTTTGCCTACCACCCATGCGGATATCCTGTGAAGATTGCAGATAAAGCTTTGCTCCGGGTTCTTTCGCCAGTTTGCCGCGCAGGCGGTTGATGACTCCGTCGGCAGTAATATCTCGCTCTGAGAAATCTTTAAGCATGATGAACATACTGCCAGTATTGCGCGCACCCCCCGGCCCTCCTCCTCCACCTGTAAATCCCACAACATTTGCTACTGCTGGATCTTGTTTTACGATCTCGATAAAATCATCAAGCTTATGCTTCATCATTTGGAATGATATACTTTGATCCGCCTGGATCGAGCCTTGAATGCGCCCAGTATCTTGCGAAGGAAAAAAACTCTTAGGTACACGGATATAGAGATAAACGTTGCAAACAACAGTCATCAGCAACAGAACCATCATTAGCCTTTTATGATCGAGCGCCCATGAGAGAGTACGTTTATAGATACCATGCACTGCTTCAAAAGCTCGCTCACTCATCATATAAACGCTTCCATGCTTTTCTTTAGACTCACGTTTTAGAAGCCTTGCACACATCATCGGTGTCGTGGTCAGCGATACTACAAGCGATACCAATATGGCCGCCGAAAGTGTGATGGCAAATTCACGGAATAATCTTCCAAGTATGCCGCCCATCAGCAGAATCGGGATGAAAACTGCAATCAGTGATATGCTCATGGAAAGCACAGTAAACCCAACTTCTTTAGCACCCATCAGCGCTGCCTTCATCGGCGGTACTCCTTCCTCTCTATGGCGCGAAATATTCTCCAGCACGACGATCGCATCATCAACCACGAAGCCGGTTGCGATGGTAAGCGCCATCAGTGAAAGATTGTCCAAGCTGTAGTTGAAGAGGTACATAATACCGAAAGTACCAACCAGTGAAACCGGCACGGCAACACTAGGTATAAGGGTGGCGCGCCAGTTGCGCAGGAATAGAAACACCACCATAATTACAAGGAAAATGGAAACCAGTAACGTGCGCTCAACATCGCGCAGTGACCCACGAATAGTTGGCGTGCGATCCATCATCACTTTCAGGTCAACCGCCTTGGGGATGGAGTTGCGAAGCAGCGGCAACATCGCATTTACCTTATCCACCGTTTCGATGATATTGGCACCGGGCTGCTTGAACAAGATAATCAGCACAGAAGGCTTACCGTTGGCACTTCCAGCATTGCGCAAATCCTGGACAGAATCAGTTGCCGTACCAACATCAGAAATATGCACCGCCGCACCATTTCTATAAGCTATTACTAGCCGCAGATAATCTTTCGCGTGATTTGCCTGATCGTTTGCATAAATCTGCCAGTGCATATTACGGTATTCTAGTATTCCTTTCGGGCGGTTAGGATTGGTGGCGGCAATTACCGTACGTGCCTGTTCCAATGAAACACCGTATTTATTCATAGCATCAGGATTAAGTTCTATTCGCACCGCCGGTAGCGAACTGCCCCCAACCATCACCTGCCCGATGCCATTCAATTGCGAAAGCTTTTGCGCTAAAACGGTAGAGGCGGAGTCATAAAGCTGGCCTTGAGTCATCGTATCAGAGGTAAGTGCCATAATCATAATTGGGGCATCTGCCGGGTTCGACTTGCGGTAGGTAGGGTTGCTGGGAAGCCCAGAAGGAAGGAGTGTGCGCGCAGCATTGATTGCTGCTTGCACATCACGCGCTGCGCCGTTGATATCGCGGTTCAAATCAAATTGCAGAGTGATGCGTGTTGAGCCAAGCGTACTGGTAGAAGTCATTTCGGTGACACCGGCGATGCGGCCTAGCGTGCGTTCCAGCGGCGTTGCCACTGTGGAAGCCATGGTCTCTGGGCTAGCCCCTGGCAGACTAGCCGATACGTTGATGGTCGGAAAATCCACCTGCGGTAACGGTGCAACTGGCAATGACCTAAAAGCTACAATCCCGGCCAATATAACACCGATAGTAAGCAGGGTGGTGGCCACTGGACGGAAAATAAAAGGAGCGGATAGATTCATGGATGAGGCCCTAGACCTGATGGATTCGCCTCCTCGGTTTCTGCATGGGCGCTGCGTCCGGAAAAACGCCCGGCCAGACGGTCGAAATAAATATAAATTACCGGCGTGGTGAATAACGTAAGCACCTGGCTTACCATCAACCCTCCCACCATCGTGATACCGAGTGGATGCCTGAGTTCAGATCCAACGCCAGTTCCAATCATCAACGGCAATGCACCAAGCAACGCCGCCATTGTGGTCATTAGAATTGGGCGAAAACGTAACAGACACGCCTGGTATATTGCTTCTTCCGGCGGCAGATTATGCTCACGCTCTGCCTCAAGTGCAAAATCAATCATCATGATCGCGTTTTTCTTAACGATACCGATGAGCAGTATGATACCGATAATGCCGATAACGCCTAAGTCGGTACCAGATATTGAAAGCGCAAGCAATGCACCTATCCCGGCGGAAGGTAATGTCGAGAGAATAGTGATAGGGTGTATATAGCTTTCATAAAGCACACCGAGCACGATATACATAGTGACGACGGCAGCTAGTATTAGGAATAGAGTATTATCAAGCGAGGCTTGGAATGCTAAAGCTGCCCCTTGAAAACTAGTCTGCACTGTTTCCGGCATTCCGATTTCCTTTTCAGCTCTTTTTATGGCATCAACTGCATTCCCAAGCGATGCCTTCTTAGCCAGATTGAAGGAAACAGTGCTGGCTGGGAATTGGCCAAGGTGGTTTATTAATAGCGGCGCTTCCCTTTCAGTCATTGTGGCGACAGCGCTAAGCGGCACCTGTATCCCGAGTGGCGACGGCGTTGTTGGCACACCTGTTGATGTTGTTTGCCCGGTTGTAGGGGCTATATTGTTTTGTGGCTGAGCAGCAATATAAATACTTTTAAGCGCATCCGGCCCAAGTTGATAACCGGGCTTTACTTCCAGTACCACACGATATTGGTTGGCCTGGGTATAGATGGTAGAGATTAGGCGCTGGCCAAAAGCATCATAAATCGTGTTGTCGATGGCAGCAGTGGTGACACCGAGGCGCATCGCAGTAGCGCGATCAATATCAATATAGGAGGCAAGACCGTGATCCTGCAAATCACTCGCAACATCGGCAAGCTGTGGCAGTTTTGAAAGTTTATCAACCAATTTCGGCACCCATTTGGAAAGTTCCACTGGGTCTGCATCTTCAACACTAAACTGGTATTGCGTGCGGCTTACACGATCTTCTATCGTAAGATCCTGCACTGGCTGCATATAAACCGAAATGCCACTGTTGCCAGCGAACTTTTTATTTAAGGTGCGGATAATTTCGCTAGCGCTATCACGTTTATCATGATCGATTAGATTCACCAGCATCCGACCACTGTTCAATGTCGAATTCGTACCGTCGACACCGATGAAAGATGAAAGACTCGCCACCCCAGGATCTTTAAGAATTTCTTCGGCAACGGCATTCTGCCGCACTGCCATTTCCTGATATGAAACATATTCAGGCGCTTGCGTGATAACTTGGATCGCTCCAGTATCTTGCACCGGGAAGAAACCTTTTGGTATGAATATGTAAAGCAGTGCCGTAAACAGAAGCGTACCAACAGCAACCATGAGTGTCGCGTTCTGATGTTTCAGCACCCATTTCAGCATGACGCCATAGCGGGCGATGATTCGGTCGAAAAATTTTCCGGCAGCATGGTAGAACCAGCTTTGTTCTTCCTCCGGTATATGTTTTAACAACCTGGCACAGAGCATCGGCGTGAAAGTAAGCGAAACGACGGCTGAAATCAGGATGGAAACCGCGAGCGTAATGGCAAATTCATGAAACAGCCTTCCCACAACATCGCCCATGAATAAGAGTGGAATCAATACTGCAATCAACGAAAATGTGAGCGAGATTATAGTGAATCCAATCTGTTCGGAGCCTTTCAGCGCTGCCGTCATTGGGTCATCGCCTTGTTCGATGTAACGTGAAATATTTTCGATCATGACGATTGCATCATCCACCACAAATCCAGTAGCGATAGTGAGAGCCATTAATGAAAGATTATCGATGCTGAATCCAACGAGATACATAATCCCGAAGGTTCCGATAAGAGAAAGCGGCACTGCCATGCTTGGGATGAAAGTCGCAGGAAGGCTGCGCAGAAATAAGAATATCACCATCACCACCAATGCAACTGAAAGTATCAGCTCAAATCTTACATCGGCAACCGAAGAACGAATTGTGGTAGTGCGGTCGGTCAGCATTGTAACTTCAAGCGAGCCTGGTAGAGTCTCCTGCAGCTTGGGCAGCAATTTCTTGATGCGATCTACCACCTGGATCACATTGGCGCCCGGCTGGCGCTGGATATTGAGAATAATGGCAGGAGTTTTATCCGACCAGGCACCAAGCTTGTTATTTTCAGCACCATCTACCACATCAGCTATGTCGTTTACTCGTACCGGCGCACCATTTTTATAACCGACGATAACTTGCTTATATTCATCAGCGCTGGAAAGCTGATCATTGGCATCGATTGTGGAAGCCCGCGTTGGACCATCGAAGCTACCCTTTGCCTCGTTCACATTGGCATTGGAAATTACGGTGCGCAGGGTTTCAAGATCAAGCCCATAAGATGCTAGCGCCGTGGGATTAGCCTGAATGCGCACCGCTGGGCGCTCCCCGCCGCTAATCGATACTAACCCTACTCCAGGAAGCTGAGAGAGTTTCTGTGCCAGGCGCGTATCGACCAGATCCTCAATTTTCGGTAGGGGCAGGATTTTAGAAGTGATGGCAAGCGTTACAATCGGCGTATCTGCCGGATTAACTTTATTATAAATCGGTGGCGTTGGAAGATCGGTAGGTAGGTAAGTGGTAGCGGCATTTATGGCAGCTTGCACTTCCTGCTCGGCGACATCCAGGCCCATAGAAAGCACGAATTGCAACGTAATCACCGATGCCCCGCCAGAACTGGTGGATGACATCTGATTCAATCCCGGCATCTGTCCGAATTGCGTTTCTAGCGGCGCCGTAACTGATGAAGTCATTACATCGGGGCTCGCACCAGGATAAAGAGTGACAACCTCGATGGTGGGATAATCTACTTCCGGCAGGGCCGAAAGCGGCAGTGAGGAATATGAAACAATGCCGGAGAGGAAAATAGCTACCATCAGTAGCCATGTCGCCACCGGCCGCAATATGAATATGCGTGAAGGATTCATGGCTTACCTGGGAATAGGCGTGCTATGGAGCCTTGCCTTGGCTATCTGGATTATTTCCATGATTACGATGTTGTTTATCTACGTTCTTACCTTCCGTGGTGCTTTGCGGTGCTGTAGGCGCCGGAGTTACTCCAGTATCGGACGCAGCTATTGCTATTTTAGCACCATCTCTGAGAGCATCCGCGCCATCAACTACCATTTGGTCTCCAGCATTAACACCGCTTTGCACTGATACGGTTTCACCATCAACTGGCCCAAGCACGATGTTCTGCACCGTTACCGTTTTGTCCGGTTTCACCAGATAAACAAAAGTACCGTGTGTACCGCGCTGCACCGCGGAAGAGGGAATTGTCACCACCCCACGTAAAGTGGCCAACCTAAGCCGTATATTGACAAACTGGCTGGGAAACAGAGAATTATCTTCATTGCCGAATTCAGCTCTGAATTTGACGGTGCCCGTGGTCGGGTCGACCTCATTATCAATGGCAGTAAGTACACCAGCAGCAATTCTGTTCTTATTGGCGCGATCCCACGCTTCGGTGATCAACTCTTCCCCGGCATTCACATGCTGCAGCGCCATCGGCACATCATCTTCCGGTATGGTGAATATTGCGGTGATCGGTTGCAATTCCGTCACCACCACTATGCCGTTAGCATCGGTTGTATGCACGATATTGCCAGGATCAACCTGCCGCAGACCTACCCGGCCGGTCACCGGTGAGGTGATTTTTGTATAGATTATATTAACTTTAGCGGTATCAATTTGCCCCTGATCATTTATAACCGCACCCTCGTATTGCTTCACCAGCGAGGCTTGAGCATCCAGTTGCTGCTTGGCGATGGAGTTTTGCTGCCACAGCAGTTGATAACGCTTGAGATCGATTTTTGCCTCCTCCAGAAGCGCCTGGTCGCGGGCGAGCAAACCCTCCGCCTGTTTGAGTGCCGCCTGATATGGGCGATCGTCGATCCTGGCCAGCAAATCGTCTTTTTTCACCATCTGGCCCTCTTTGAACATAACCTCCATCAGCTCGCCGTCTATTAAGCTGTGGATGGTCACGGTGCTACGCGGGGTTATATTGCCCAGACCATCAAGATAGACCGACACACTTCCAAGCTTCGCCGTAGCCACAGCCACCGGTACCGCAGCGCCTTTTCCGCTGCTGCCTGTACCAGCGTTATGAGAACCATTACTAGAATCATTACCGGAAGCACCGGAGGATTTTGTCTGTTCGCCGCTTGAATCATTACGGCTGGAATGGAGATAATGCCATGCGATACCAACAAATATGCATAGTACAATAATTAGCAGGTATTTTTTACGCATAATCCCTATCACGCAGCCATTCTAGCCGGTTAACACCATAAAAAGAAAATGATATAGTTTAAACGGCTAACTACCCTAAAAAATTATGGGCAGACAGTGTTTTATTTGCCGTGCTAGCTAGGGGTATGTCCATGTTCGTGCTTATGCACGTGCTCATGTTGATGTTTATGATGCCGATAATCGACAATGATCTGGCGGCGTAGTAGATAAAGTAGGTAGCCTACGATAGCAACGTTGATGGCAAAAACCGAAACTCTTACCAGACTTAACTTTTTTATAATCTCAAAGACCTCAAGCGGCAGGAATACCCCGGTAGCAACAACCGTTAAATATTCCGCCCAGCGACGGTAAAGAATCAATCCAATACCTTCAATACTGTAAAGTAATGCGTAAAAAAATGTCCCGGCACCAATCTCTTTCAGATGCCGCTGATCTATCACCGCTAGCCAGGCAAATACCGCGTTAATATAACGATTTCCTGGGTCAATGCGCATCATGCGAACTGCCTGTTCGAAACTCCCGCCGATATCCTTGCCTAATAGATGAAAAATCCCCACACCAGCCGCAGCAAGCAGCAATGCACTTGCCAGTTTGAGCACGCCGATTACTCTAAGCCATACGGGATTTCTTGTGAACACTTAAAATTTCATTTTTATAAAGATGGATAGCATTTTAGCGATATTAGCCAGATATGGAAACAGTTTTGTGATGCGCCTCATAATACCTTCATTCTCTTGGCTTGACGCAAGAATCCATCCTAATGATAATCAGCCTTTTATGGATAAACTAACTTTTAATATAAAATGAAACACAAAATATTATTCCTGCCGGGCGATGGCATCGGCGTTGAAGTATGCCGGGAGACCCGGAAAATCATAGATTGGCTGAATGAAAAACTTGGGCTCGGGTTCGTGATCGATACAGCGTTGATCGGCGGCGCGGCCTATGATGCTTCCGGCACACCATTTCCGCCGGAAACCCTGGAAAAAGCAAAAAAAGCTGATGCGATCTTGCTTGGCGCCGTCGGCGGCCCGAAATGGGAGAATCTTGATTATTCCAAGCGTCCAGAACGCGGGTTGCTGGGCATCCGGAAAGAATTAGGGTTATTCGCAAACCTTCGCCCCGCAATAGTTTTCGACGAGCTGGCGGACGCTTCCACTCTGAAACGTGAAGTAGTTTCTGGCTTAGATATTTTAATAGTCCGTGAACTGACTGGTGATTTATATTTCGGCCAACCACGCGGCGTTGAAACATTGCCCGATGGCACCAGGCGCGGAGTGAACACGCTGGTATATACATCTCCCGAAGTGCAGCGCATCGCCCGCGTTGCGTTTGATCTAGCAAAAAAACGCGGCAAAAAACTATGCTCGGTCGATAAGGCGAATGTTTTGGAAGCCACCGAAATGTGGCGGCAGGAAGTGCAGAAAATCGGCGACAGTGAATACCCGGAAATCCAGCTTTCCCACATGTACGTTGATAACGCTGCTATGCAATTGGTACGAAACCCTAAACAATTCGATGTGATGGTGACGACCAATGTTTTTGGCGATATTTTATCCGATTGTGCGGCGATGCTTACTGGCTCACTTGGTATGTTACCTTCAGCTTCGCTGGGCGATGGCAGCCATGCCGGCCTTTATGAGCCGGTGCACGGCAGCGCGCCCGACATCGCCGGGAAAAACATAGCTAATCCTATCGCTACAATTTTGAGTTTTGTGATGATGCTGCGCTATTCGTTCTCTCTAAATGCTGAAGCTGATATTGTGGAAGGCGCGGTGAAATCGGTTCTGGCGAAAGGCTTCCGCACCGCTGACATCGTGCAGCCGGGAATGAAGAAGCTAGGAACAAACGAAATGGGTGATGTTATTATAAAAGAGTTGGATTCTTCGCTGGCGCTAGCGGCTGTGAACAAAATCAAAGCTTAAAACGCCATAATAAACCAAGGCATATATCAGCCCCGTCAAAGCAAGGGCAACTACCGTCGTGATTGCTATCTTCCTTCCCATATAATGCTGCTCCGGTGCACCACTGCTGGTTCCCGGCACGTGGTTTTCCGGCTTTTTCACCCATAGTGGCAGAACGGCAAATAAAACCGTCCACCATATTAGAACAAATATCCCTGACGTGCTTATCCAGCCCATTTTATCCTGTTATTCACCGTCGCCTTCATATTTTTTATTCTTGATTTTTTCAAGCAAAGCCTTCTTTTTTTCATTCAACATATTCGCTGGGAGTTTCTTGAACATCTCCACCGCCTTCTCCTCAAAATCGGGATCGAAGCCATATTCCTCGCGCATTTCCTGCACCACATCCTCCGGCGGCTCTTTACCTTTACCGGTAATAAGTATATCGCCGTAATCATCGAGGAAAAACGATTCTCCGGTAGCTTGTGCTTTTCTGAAACCGATATATTTGCTGGGTAGAATATCCATGAACGCCCAGAACGGCGTTACGCCGTCTTCATCCCTGCCACTGATCAATACTATTATGCCAGCATGTTCATCAGCTGCTTTCAACGCTTCTGCACTTAATTCCGGGTATTCAGCCAACAGCTTTTCCATATCTTCGGCATTCATATTAGGTAACATATAGCCGGAAGTGGATAAATCAATATATGTTAGAAATCGTCTGGCTTAGATTTGCATTTCCGCTTTTTCTTTCTTCGCTAGCTCCCTTCTCTCATCTACTGAAGCTTGCCACGTTTTCACTCCCGCTTCACCTGCAACACCAGCACCACCAAGAGCCAGGCCAAGGGCACCCACAATCACAGCTGGTACTGCACCCATTCCGGTAAAAAGACCAATAAGCGCCACGACTGTCATTACAGCTCCGGCTATTTCTCCAAGTTGCGAAGCTCTGTGGGCAACTCCACGGACGATCTTATCCATAAAGAACCCTACCCCTTTGCTCGATACCCAATCAGCTGCCCGGCCATACACCGTCGACCATAAATGATCAACATACGATTTTTTCTCCTTACCTATTCCATATTCGTCCTTAATTGGCTGTGGCATCTTTAGTGGGGGGAAGTCGGATTTGTTCGCTCCCGTGTATGCTTTTCTCTCACGCGAGATTTTTAGATTTATATTTTCCTTCACGTTCGGGTTTGCAATTGCCTTCAGTATCTCTTGAACTTTCTCTTTGGTTGCTTCAGTACTAGCTCCATCAACTGGCAATATTAGGGTCTTCGTGTGTTTATCATAGGTAAATGGCCCAACATCAACCGGCAATTGAGAAGTAAGCGTACCGAGAAATGCTAAATGCTGATTATCTGTTGAATCCGCCTCTGGAGTTTGGCTGAGTTTCTTGACACCGATGTGGATGGTTGCCTTCGGCTCATTAGCTCCAGTTCTATTCTTATACTTCTCTACAAAAATTGCGCCATCTGCCAAATTTTCTAGTCCGGATTTGACATTTTTTACGTTAGCTAATTCTGCTGACCGGGTTTTTTTAGCATCAGTAAGAGCAGCATTGAATACTCCCTTCATTCGCTCAGAGCCGTGTTTTTCAATCAACCCGCTAAATTCTTCCAATTTTTTTGCATTAAGCCTGAAATTCTTATCGTTCCCAAAAGCATGTTTTATATAATCCATGTATGTCGGGCTCGCATCCATCACCTCCAGATACGTATCTATTTTACTCAGGTTTATCCTTGCTATCTTATCTTCTCGGGCATTATACAATTCAGTAAACAACGCAGTAGAAGCTTTACCGCTGCCTGTAGTTTTGAACCTCTCAAGCATTTCTTTGAGTAGCTTTATATTGTCGTCATCTAGCACCACATCTGTATCAGCCTCGTCAAAACCCCGGCGCAACAATGGTTCAATCTTTACCATTTTGACACCTACTTTCCCCCTAGCATTAAGCTCGGTTTCTATTGCCGATAAGAGCTCATCTTGTGTGGTTGGCGCTGCCATATTTCCCTCTACAGATTAAATTTCTACTATCCCCTTTATAACACCTTAATGTTACAGGATTATTAAGATTCAGAACTTTTTTCTAAAAATCTTGAAAGAATCTAACTGCGCGGTTAATATATTGATAAATAACAGAAATTTCCACCTATCCAGCACAATTATATGGCGGTAGTAAGGCTAAATCTTGCTTAAGCGACGTTCTTTTTTGGCGTTTTTGCCGTCCGTGATGGGCTTCCAGCAATCGTTTTTGCCTCTTTTCCTGCTGATTCTTTTTCTTCCTTGGCCTTGAATTTGGCCAGCACTTCACCAGTAAATGCCTTTATTTCTCCGGCAGCAATCCCGGATGGGTCAGCCTCCGTCACCGTTCTTCCTTCCAGCAAACATGCAGCAAAGGCAACGCGGTTGCCGAGGGCGGATTTCATTAATTTTGGTAACTCTTTAGAAATAATCTGCGCCAGCCGGGAATTATGCGAAACGCGGTTCAAAAGCACAAGCGCCGGGATTTTTTCCTTTTCCGCCAGATCAAATGTTGATTTCGTTGCCCACAAATCGGCCGGTGAAGGCTGCACTGGTATCACCACCAGATTCGCAGCACGGATTGCGGTTTTCGCATCGGTTTCAGTATGCGGCGGGCTATCGATAATTATAAAGTCATGCTCGCGTTTCAGCCGGGAGATTTCACTGCCGACACGCCAGCCGGAAACTGCGGCAAATGTTAAACCTGTATAGCCCTCCCCAAATCTTTTCTCGCGGATAGCATGCCAGGCAGAAAGCGAACCCTGCGGATCAACATCAATTATCGCCACGCGCCTGCCTTTCTGGCTCAGTGCAACAGCAAGATGCGCTGCCACCGTGGTTTTTCCTGCTCCACCCTTCTGCTGGGCTATGGTGATGATTTGCGTCATATCTGCCTCCGAGGTTGAATCTATAGATTTTATAACATATGTATTTTCGCATGTCTAAAATAATTAACAACGCTGTAAAAATTTTGCGTGATGGCGGAATCGTCGGGTTTCCGACTGATACGGTTTATGGAATCGCTGCTGATTCCAGAAATAAAAAAGCTATAGAAAAATTATACACGATAAAAAAACGTGATAAAAAAAAGCCGTTGCAAATATTGGTGGATTCAATCGCAGCGGCAGAAAAAATCGGGCGGTTCAGCGCAGAAGCACGGGCCTTAGCAGAAAAATATTGGCCGGGCGCATTAACGCTGGTCGTCCCTTCCCTCCATAACTCTACACAAACCATCGGCATTCGGATTCCCGATCACCCTATAGCGCTGGAATTATTAAAAACATTTGGCCAACCGCTCACCGCCACCAGCGCAAATATTTCTGGTGAAGAAAGTACAATTGATGAAAAAACGGCAGAGGCGATGCTCCCGCGCGGTGTGATAGATTTATTCATTTCAGGAAAATGCGGCTCCGGCCTTGGCTCTACTGTAATCGACATAACTGGTAAAAAACCGATTATTCTCCGCCAGGGAAATATAATCATCTAGCAAACCTCAAATTTCTTGCTAATATTAGGCGCTTATGAACTACTGGCTGATGAAATCCGAACCTTCCAGCTATTCCTGGCGCGATATGGCGCGCGATGGAAAAACTAATTGGAATGGCGTGCGCAATTTCCAGGCAAATAATTCACTTAAAGCCATGAAAAAAGGCGATCGTTGCTTTTTCTACCACTCCGGCGATGACCGGGCGATAATGGGAATCGTGAAAGTCGTTCAACAATTCTATCCCGATACAGCTGATGCAACAGGAAAATTCGGCATGGTGGATGTGGAAATCGTAAAACCATTAAAATCCCCGGTCACGCTTATGGACATAAAGAAAAACTTGAACCTAAAAAACCTTCCATTGATAAAACAATCTAGGCTTTCGGTGATGCCTATCAGCGAAAAAGAATGGAACGTGATATTGAAAATGGGTGGCACAACATGAAGTATTTACGTCCCCTAACCGTGCTCTTGCTTTTAGCTGCAACGCTAATCATTAATTCTTATACTGCCGATGCCGAGGATTCGAAGCAGCAAGTAAAGGAGAAGGAAAAAAAGAAAGAAGGCCCGCGCGAAGTAGACGCCGAAGAAATCTGGCTGGGGATGGATCGTCAAACCCAATTCGCGCTTATCGACATCCGCCCCAGCAGTGATTATGATGCCGAGCATATAAGAGGAGCAATGAGTTTGCCCCTTGCACAATTAGACGGCGACACATTGTTTGACTTGGTACATGATAAAAGAAAGAGTGTAGTTTTTTACTGCGATGACGAAAAAAGTATGGATGTGTTTCTAGCGGCGACTAAAGCAGCGCATTTCGGCTATAAAAAAATATATGAATACCAACAAGGATTACAGGATTGGAAAAACCGCGGGTTCGCAACAACCCGGAGCAATTGAATTATAAAATATATGAAAAAAGCAAATGAAATAGTCCTGGCTTTTCCGAAAGGGCGTATACTTGATGAAATTGCGCCGGTTTTTGCCCGGCTGAACATAAAGCCAGAGGCGGCATTTTTTGATGATTCCTCTCGCCAGCTTTTATTTTCCACTGATAATCCGCATTTTAAAATAATCAAAATCCGCAGCTTCGACGTGGCGACTTTCGTGGCATTCGGTGCCGCGCAAGTGGGGATTTGCGGCAATGATGTGTTGATGGAATTCGATTTCCCGGAAATTTATTCGCCAGTGGATTTGCGGATCGGAGCATGTCGCCTGTCCCTCGCAGCTGCAGCGGAAAACACTGGAAGTTTATCCGGCAAAAGCCATATACGCGTTGCCACCAAATACCCGAACGTCACCAAAAAATACTTTGCCGAAAAAGGCATCCAGGCCGAATGCATAAAACTGAACGGCGCGGTGGAATTGGCGCCGAAGCTTGGCTTGGCCGAAAATATCGTCGATCTGATTTCTACCGGGCAAACCTTAAAGAAAAATGGATTGATTGAGGTAGAAAAAATCGCTGACGTCACCTCTCGCCTAATTGTCAACCGCACTGCCGCGAAAACGATGCCGGAAGAAATAAATACTATCCTTTCCGCCTTCCGGCAATCACTAGCACCGGAAAAAGTAGGTGGGGTCAGTGCTTAAAATCCTCCATAGCAACGCACCGGATTTTTCCACCCGGCTAGCTGATATGCTGGAGTTTTCCTTTTCACCCTCTGGAGAAATTGTAAAAACTGTCACCGAAATCATTAAAGACGTTAAAAAAACTGGCGACAAAGCTTTGAATTTCTACACTAGAAAATTCGATAATCCTAACCATAAAGACGGCGATTTCCTGGTGACCGAGGAGGAAATTTCTAAAGTTGAGTGCCCAGAAGAAAGCATCACAGCACTAGAAATGGCCGCGCTAAGAATTGCCGATTACCATCAGCGCCAAATGCCGGAAAATGCTGAATGGCTGGATGATGTTGGAGTCCGCCTTGGTTGGCGCTGGAACGCCGTGGAAAGCGTTGGAATCTATGTTCCTGGCGGGCTAGCTTCATATCCAAGTTCAGTATTAATGAATGCGATTCCAGCAAAAATTGCGGGAGTAGAGCGCGTCGCCATGGTAGTTCCGGCTCCGAACGGAAAACTGAATCCACTGATTTTGGCTGCCGCGAAAATTGCTGGAGTGGATGAAATTTACAAAATCGGCGGAGCACAGGGTATAGCAGCGCTGGCATATGGCACAGAATCAGTGAAGCCTGTAATGAAAATCGTAGGCCCAGGAAATGCTTATGTAGCCGAGGCAAAGCGCCAAGTTTTTGGCATTGTCGGGATCGATTCCATAGCTGGCCCTTCGGAAATCCTAGTGATCGCCGATAAAACCGCTACACCAGAATGGATTGCCGCCGATCTATTATCGCAAGCCGAGCATTCCCCAGATGCACGTTCAATTCTAATTACCGATAGCGAAGCTTTAGCGAAAAAAGTGGGCGATGCGATACTCAAATTCCTCCCCGAACTGCCACGTAAGGAAATCGCCGGGAAATCTTTCAAGGAAAATGGGCTGATGATAATCGTGGAAAACCTAGAGGAAGCCTGCAAAATTGCTAACGGCATTGCTCCGGAACATTTGGAACTGATGGTGAAAAACCCTAGCGATTTGCTGCCACAAATCACCAACGCCGGTGCAATTTTTCTGGGCCATTACACATCAGAAGCAATCGGCGATTACATAGCCGGCCCAAGCCACGTGTTGCCAACCGGTGGGACGGCCAGATTTTCATCGGGCCTCAGCGTTTATGATTTCCTGAAGCGTAGTTCCATAATCGGCGTCGATCAGGCAGCATTCAATCAATTGGCTAATGCCACCGAAATCCTCGCTATCGGCGAAGGATTGGATGCACATGCGCTTTCGGTAGCTATAAGAAGGAAGTGAATAGATTATCTTGTAAAATCGACCCAGGAGGAGTCTGGCGGCTGGCGGCGTTGCTTAATTTTTTCGGCTTGTGTCTCAGCTGAAGGCCCAGTGTGATCGGGTCCTACTATAATTTTGTTTGGAGCTATCCCTGAACCTGACACATATTCTATATGATCCCTGCGCGCCACTAAAAGAACCCTCTCCCTTTCTTCAATATCAAGCCTATCATGCCCATTACTTCTTCTGGTCATGACTAAACTAAAATAAGAAAGGGCGGCATCTACATGTGTTGGAATCGGCACCTGTACTCTTCGTTCCCACATTCCCCATGTGGCTTTCGATACGCCTAAATGCTCGCCAATTTCATCCTGGGTCAGGCTTATATCCGAAGCGGCACTCAAAGCGGCAAGTAAATTTCCTATTTTTGTTGGCTCATTTTGTGCATCTATTGCCGCAATAACCTGATGTGAAGTTGCAGAGAATTTAAACCTTGATGCCGCAGCCAAGCCTTTTAATTGATCCCCATCATCAGGCAGATATTTCCCGTCTGCCAAAACCAGTAATTGATTTATTTTTTCAGGAGAAATTCTTCCTTTGTCAGCATATGCATCCAAAGCCCTAAATAAACAGCGTAATGTCACTATAGTGGGTGATTCACCAATGCCATGGCGAAGCCTATAAAAAGTTGTTTTGTGGATAGATTCGCCACTTACAGGGTCTTTACTCAGCGTCACCATTCTTTTCTGCGTTCCCCTTCCTAAATCATCTATGATGGCGGAAAGCATTTGCGAAAATGGGGTTGGTTTAGCTTTTATCCCAGTATCTAAATGATAATCTTTTAAAGTTTTGCTTTGTTCTGCACTAAGCCCTAACGCCCGTTCTAGAAATAACCTTTCCGGATCATGAGGCTTAACTTCATTTGCAACCAAATTCGCTATCCTTCCTACAGCCGGAATATCTCGAAATTTTACCGGATCAACAACACTTCCCCTGTTTACGACTACCGCTTCTGCCCTTATATTGACCCAGGTTTTTGCTTGTAATTGAAAACTCGCTAGCTTTTTTATTACATCGCCCCATTGAGGAAGTTTTGCAGGATCGGTCTTGGGTTCCAAAATTGGGTGATTTGGATAAACCAACTTTTTAAGGCCCGATAATACATCTTCGTTATGGGTAGCTATGGATTCCTCAGTTACCTCGATAAATCCGGCTTTAGCATAAAGAATATGCCTATGGTTTTGCTGATCTATATTTAATGGGTTTGATTTTAATTCCACTAATTTCGTTATAAAATCATAGCTGGCTTCAGGAGTACCCTGTCTCGCACTGGTAACTGTAAATTGCTCACATCCCAATTCATCAGCCAATTTGCTATCCGACAAATTATCATTTGCATTCATCAAAGCATCAAGCAACCCATTAAAAGTTTCATATTGTTGATGACATGCCATCAGCGCATTAACACTACTGCGGATTTGCTCTATATCTAGCCCATTTTTCCCACCTTTTCTCGGCATAATTCACCCTTATCTGTTCCAATATACCCATAAAAGGTTAAGGAATCGTTAATGCCGGGTAAATAATGGAAAATCAGTTGGTTAATCTAAAACACCACTGTCTTATTGCCATTCAACAAAACCCGGTGCTCGATGTGGAGTTTCACCGCGCGTGCCAACACCTGGTTTTCGATGTCCTGGCCTAATTCCCGCAAATCCTCTGGGCTACGCGTATGGTCAACACGGATAATTTCCTGATCAATGATCGGGCCTTCATCCAAATCACCAGTGATGTAATGCGCGGTAGCGCCGATGATTTTCACCCCGCGCTCATAGGCCTGGTGGTAAGGCTTGGCACCCTTGAAACTCGGCAGGAATGAGTGGTGGATATTGATTGCCCGGCCGCGTAAGGCACGCGCGGTTTCATCCGATAATATCTGCATGTAGCGAGCCAAGACCACCAGATCTATTTGCAAATCATCAACCAGTTTCAGGATTTTTTTCTCCTGGTTGTTTTTATCGTTTGCTGGTAGATGATGGAATGGAATTTCATACCATTCCGCCATTTTCCTGAGATCGTTATGGTTGGAGACAACGGCAGGAATCTCAATCGCTAAATTGCCGGTGGAATAGCGGTGGAGCATATCATTCAAGCAATGCCCTTGGCGGGAAACCATCAGCATCACCCGCGGCTTTATTGCGGTATCAGATAGCCGCCAATCCATTTTGAATTTCTGCGCGGTGGGAGTAAACAGCTTCTCTAGCGCGGCGGCGGATTTTTCTGATGAGAAATAAGTCCGCATGAAAAAACGACCGGTGATTGGATCGCCGAACTGCGCTGATTCTATTATGAACCCGCCATTATCCCTTAAAAAACCGGAAACTGCGGCGACGATGCCGATAATGTCCTTGCAGGAAAGGGTTAGAATATACTTTTTCATGTTACTTGCTGCACCGCACAATTGAATATAAAGGCAAAATTGACAAATTTTTCTGGCCTTTGGCCCTCCAATCCAATATATGTCAACGCTTCTTAGAAATATATAAAGTTTTAATAAAATTATACGAGATGTAAAATATGAAGCTTTGGCATAAAGTCGTCATCGGCCTGCTTGGGGGCATTGTTTGCGGATTGATATTGAAGGACAAGACCGAATATATCAAACCAGTCGGCACCCTATTCATTAACCTGATAAAGATGGTGATCGTGCCGCTGATCTTCTTTTCGTTGGTTTCCGGCATCACCAGTATGGGTGATTCTAAAACCTTCGGCCGTATCGGCCTCAAAGCCTTCCTCGCCTTCAATTTTACTACTATTTTCGCGGTAACCATCGGCCTTGCCGCTGGAACATTTTTCCACCCCGGCCTTGGCGTGAAGCTCAATTTCCATCCGGAGGCAGTTTCTGCGTCCGTTCCGAAAACTGCCTCCTTAAGCGATATCATTGTCAACATGGTGCCAATCAATGCTTTTGGCGCTATGGCTGAAGGAAACATCTTGCAAGTGGTAGTATTCGCAGTTTTCACTGGTGTAGCCCTGAATTTGATCGGTGATAAGGGCAAGGCGGTAGTAGAACTAATTCATTCCGGCGCAGCACTTGTATTCAAAATGATCGATATGGTCATCCGCTTCTCGCCTTACGGCGTGTTCGCGCTCACTGCCTGGGTGGTGGGAACACAAGGGCTGGATATCCTGGTTTCACTCGGCAAGTTGGTTATGACCGTCGTTGTTGCCTGCTTCTTCCAATATATATTATTCGGAGTATTCATATATCTGTTCGCCCGCATCTCACCATTCCCATTCTATAAAAAGATGGTAGAGCCGCAATCGTTGGCCTTCTCCACCTCCAGCAGTAAAGCCACCCTTGCTACCGCGATAAAAACCCTCCAGGAAAAAATGGGCGTATCCAAGGGGACTTCATCGTTCGTATTGCCTTTAGGGGCCTCGATAAACATGGATGGTACTGCGATTTACCTCGGTATCTGCGCCCTGTTTTTTGCCCAGGCTACTGGCACAACGCTCCATGCGCATGATTATTTTGTGATCATTTTCACCTCCACAATCGCCTCGATTGGTGCAGCAGGGATTCCAGGCGGAGCACTGATTATGATGGGAATGGTTCTATCCTCCGTTGGCTTGCCGCTGGATGGAATTGCTCTGATCGCGGGCGTTGATCGCATACTCGACATGCTCCGCACCACTGTCAACATCACCGGTGATTCCACCATCACCCTAATCGTCGATAAATCCGAGGGCGCGCTGGATACGACAACTTATTTTGCGAAGAATACGTAAAACCCACTAGTCTTTTTCTTCGGATTTGGTATGATGTCAGTATGTCAATATCAGGTGAAAAATTTGGCCGTGCTGGCCCTCCTGCTAAGGATTGCGGCGAGGTGCTGGTGAAAGGATATGGCGTAGTCCATGATGGGCTTGGTCCACAGGAGCCTGCCGGTCTATCTGGTGGTCGAGGCATTGGGCAGAATATGCAGCGCAGTGCAGGACGCAACAGTTGATAAGTAAACCAGCTATAAATCCCCCCGCTGCATAAAAATAATTGTAATTTCCCGTCCCCTTAATATAGGCTCCTAAAAAACCTCAAAGAGGAGAGCCTAAAATGCCAGCCGCACCAGAGAAAAAAGAAACTTCTACCAAATATTCCGCGCACGCCTCCATTAAAGGTAAGAGTGGCACCAAAGAACTCGAACTTCCGATAATGCAGGGTACGGAAGGTCCAGACGTTGTTGACGTCACCAAATTATACAGCGAGGCCGATGTTTTCACCTATGACCCAGGTTTCATGTCCACCGCCTCCTGCGAATCAAAAATCACCTATATAGATGGCGATGCTGGAATCCTGCGCCATCGCGGCTATCCAATCCAGGAACTCGCTGAGAAAAGCGATTATATGGAGGTCACCTACCTGCTGCTCCACGGCGAACTACCTAATAAATCGCAGAAAGATGATTTCGTTAAAAATATCAAGCTGCACACGATGATCCATGAGCAATTGCAGTTTTTATTCCGCGGTTTTCCACGCCGCTCGCACCCCATGGCTATCATGTGCGGCGCTGTCGCCTCACTTTCCGCGTTCTACCACGATTCGCTCGATATTCGCGTTGAAGAAGAACGCGATCTGGCGATTTACCGGATGATCGCAAAAATGCCGACGCTCGCCGCCATGGCATATAAATATTCTATCGGCCATCCTTTCGTTTATCCACAGAACTCCTTGAGTTTTGCCGGGAATTTCCTGCAAATGATGTTCTCGGTTCCCGCCGAGCAATATAAATTATCGCCAATACTGGAAAAAGCCGTCGATAAAATTCTGATCCTACACGCCGATCACGAGCAGAATGCTTCGACTTCCACGGTCAGGCTGGCAAGTTCATCTGGTGCTAATCCATTTGCCTGCATCGCAGCCGGAATCGCCTCGCTTTGGGGCCCAGCACATGGCGGTGCCAACGAAGCCGTAATCAACATGCTGAAGGAAATCGGCGATGTGAAAAACATCCCGGATTTCATCGGCAAGGTGAAAGATAAAAACAGCGGCGTCCGCCTTATGGGCTTTGGTCACCGAGTTTATAAGAATTATGACCCACGCGCTGCAGTGCTAAAAAAATCCTGTGACGAAGTACTGGAGGAATTGGGATCGAAAAACGATCCGCTTCTGAAAATCGCAGTGGAGCTGGAGCGCATTGCATTGCAGGACGATTATTTTATCCAGCGCAAACTTTTCCCGAACGTCGATTTCTATTCCGGCATTATATACAAAGCAATGGGAATCCCGCCATCAATGTATACCGTGCTGTTCGCTATCGCCCGCACCGCCGGCTGGGTGGCGCAATGGAAGGAAATGATCGAGGATCCGAAACAGAAAATCGGGCGCCCACGCCAGTTATATACCGGCTACGGGGAAAGGCATTTTGTGGAAATGGGGAAGCGGAAGTAGTTTAAAATAAAGAACCACCCCCTCAGAGGGTGGGGGTGGTTCTTTTAAATACGGTAATACGTAGTAAATTCGAGCGTTAGTGTCCGTAATCCTCAGTTTTTACGTATTCGGTCGCTTCGAGACCGAGTAAACCACAAATTGCAGGTATTACGGTCTCTTCTACATTCAGAATCACTGCCATCCCGGGTGGGTAATGCATCATAGAAGGATGTGCATTAGCCAACGAAAGTAAACTCTTCGGTAGCGGCTTTTGCTCCCCATTCTCGTGGTACGTGAGAACAAGAAAGCAAGGCCCTACCAAGTATACGATGCCAGTAAAATTACTTGTCACGTCCATCTCCTTTCGCACTTTTAGTGCAAAAAATAGGAAAAAAACACCCTATACAAATCTACGAGCCGCTCTGATGGTTAGCGAAACCCGGCTGTAGAATTACGCTTAAAAGCATAATCGGTTAAAAGATATAAGAAATATAACCAATAAAAACATTATTAATATAGCATGGGATTGTTACAGGATTATTACAAAACCTGGGTTTTTTAAAATAATTCCTTTGCCAGACCATCGATGCATAATCCCCTAAAAATTATCCTCGAACCAACCTAATACCTTTCCCATCAACCCTTTTGCTTTACCACGCCCACGCGCTGATGAGGGCTGGCCTGTGTTTTCATTACGCGCCGCATATTGCAGCATGCCCACGGCAGTGGAGAACGCCGCACCTTTCGTTGCCTCTGCCAGGCCATCAATGGAATATGGTCGCCCGAGGCGCACCTGACGACCAAAAACCTTTGCCGCCTGATCCTTCATTCCGGTCAGCTGGCTGGTGCCACCGGTCAGGACAATGCGCCCACCAAGCATTTTCTCTAACCCCTTCTCTTCTAGGTTTTTTTTCGCCATTTCCATTATCTCTTCAACACGCGGGGATATAATCGAAATCACCTCTGCCTTCGATATGTGGCTCATTTCCTGGTTTTCCGCTTCAAGATTTTCCCCCAGATCGTCGGCCTTTGACCCATCTGATTGCGGTATGTCGATTATTTCCTCCCGGTCACCGCGCTCAAGAATCGCGCTGCCGTATAAAGTTTTGATTCTTTCCGCGTAAGAGATGCCAGTGGAAAGCCCACGTGCCAGATCTTTCGTTATGTGTGAGCCGCCGAGCGCAATGCTTGTTGCGTGGATTAGGTTGCCGCCAGAGAAAATCGCAACCTGTGTTAGCCCACCGCCAATATCTATGATGGTAGCTCCCAGATTCTTTTCATCCTCAGTCAGGCACGCCAGCCCAGAGGCATATGCCGCAGCTATGCAATCGTCTATGTTCAACCGGCAGATTGCCAAGCAATGCGCCAGATTCTTCAAATAGGTGGGTGAAGCGGTAACCATATGCATGTTGGTGCTTAAAACATTTCCAAACATCTTGCTCGGATCTTTTATTCCAGTGATGTCGTCAATGGCGTAATCGAGTGGGATGCAGTGAATGATTTCCTTTTCCTGCCCAGAAAAATTCTTATGAACTTCCGTCCGTATATGCGCAAGATCCGCCTCGGCCACCTCATGCCCAGTAATGTTGGCCTGAACGTTAAGGGTGCTCGATTCTATGCTGATGCCAGAAATGTTGATGATGGCGCCATCGATGGTCTGGCCACTCATCTGCTCTGCGGCGGAAATGGCGGTGACTATCGAGCGCTCGGCAGCAGTAACATCGGTTATCACCCCGCTTTTTATTCCTTGAGAAATCTGGTGCCCGATGCCAACTACTCGCACCTTGCCCTGAAAATCCCGCGCACCGATGAAGCAAGCAACTTTGCTGCTGCCAATATCGAGTGCGGCTATTATGTTGTTTCGCGCCTTAGCCATTAGCTTCCTTGATGAAAACCCGGTCCGGCAGACGCAAATCAACCGATTTTATCTTGCGCTCGAACAATTGTTTTTTCTTATCCAGCTCAGCCAGTTCAGCAAGGCTTTGTTCCAGGCCAGCATCCTCCGGCAGCAGAATCTCCACGTTATTTTTCAGTTTTAAATTCCACCGCCTGCCGCCAACACGGATGATGGCTTCCACTTTTTCTGCTAAGTCTGGCTGGTTTTTTAAATAGGAAAGGATTTTCCCAGCATCGCTATTTGCCTCCTCGCCCACCACTTGCGGTAGGTTTGGGAATTCATCGATATGCTTAGTTGAAATCACCTCGCCTTTGTCATCAATCAGCGCGAACTTGCCTTTATTCTGCCACACCGCTGCTGGTTTTTTCTCGGTTATATTTATATGTAATGAATCGGGGATTTGCCGCTCAATATCAGCACTTTCAACCCAATCTAACTCCTCAATGCGGTTTTTTACCTCATGTATATTTACTGCAAATATAGGCTGATTTTTTTTTAAAAGTGCCGCCTGCATTATTTCTTTTGCGCTGGTATATTTCTCACCTTGAATATAAACATTTTTCAGTGAAAGCCCGAGCGTAGCAGCAGCGCGATACTCCACATTATCTACTTTCCCGTCTAGCGCCACTAAGGTTTTGCCGGCCAGCCCTAATTCCCAGATCCGCCAACCGGAAAATAGCACTGTTATAGCCATGAAAGCCGCTAACGCGAATATAGCACGGCGGAACGCAATGCGATGGCGGCGCATAAAAGATATGCGCTCGGCTTTCTTGTAGAAATCGCGGTTTTTCTTGCGCGGCATTAATCAAACTCCGTCAGTCCTAAGAATTTTCCATTAGGAAAATTATAGGGGAACCTATATTCAAATATTATCTAGTGTGGCAGATTCTATCAGCCGTTCAAGTAATTCATCGAAACTAATCCCCGCATAGGCTGCAATTTCAGGTAGCATTGACAAAGGAGTCATACCCGGGTGGGTATTGATTTCCAGTAAATATAATTTTCCCGGTTCACCATTAGTATCGTCATAACGGAAATCCGAACGGGTAGCACCGCGGCAACCAAGCGCCCGATGTGCCATTTCCGCCATTTTCATCGCTTGTTTATAGGCTTTCGGATGGATCGGCGCTGGCATAAGATGCAGCGTTTTCCCAGCGGTATATTTCGCTTGGTAATCGTAAAATCCTTTATGGGGCCTGAGCTCTATGACACCTATGGCTTTTCCATCTAGCACCGCACATGCAAGTTCGCGGCCTGGAATATATTTCTCTACCAATGCATAAGGCCCATATTCCCAATTATCTTTAAAGACGAATTTATCGTTTTTCTGAAAAATATAAACCCCAACGCTCGATCCATTATTAACCGGCTTCACCACAAATGGCTTTTTCATCGGTTCCTTTTTCTTTCGTGAAAGTTTGAACAATTCTTCCACTTCATATAATTTTCCCGGCGGCATTGTAATTCCGGCCTCAATGAAGAATTTCTTAGCAATGTTTTTCTCCATAGCCATAGCCGAGGCCAAAAAACCGGAATGGGTATAGGGGATTTTCATTATCTCTAGAAGCCCTTGAATTCGCCCATCTTCGCCATAAGTACCATGTAACGCGATGAACGCGACATCTGGTTTCGCCTTTTTCAGCTTCTCGGCAACATTTTCATCCATATCAATGGCTGAAACCTTATATCCCATTGCTTTAAGGTGCTTACAAACACCTGCGCCAGTTGAGAGCGAAACCTCTCTCTCCTTACTCATTCCCCCCATCAATACTGCAATATGTTTAGGCATGTTTTCCTATTACTTTAATTTCTAACTCTAAAGAAATTCCAGTTTTTTCCAATACTCTTTTTTGTACCTCGGCAAATAATTTTTCCATCTCGCTCGCTGTTGCCCCACCGCTATTGATAAAAAAATTGCAATGTTTCTCTGAAACCTGTGCACCCCCGATTGTGAGTCCACGACAACCAGCCTTTTCTATAAGCTCCCAAGCTTTCATACCAGGTGGGTTTTTGAAAGTCGAGCCGCTGGTACGCGTACGAATCGGCTGTGTTTCCTCTCGTGATGCAGAAATTTCTCGCATTCTTCCTAAGATTTTTTCGCTGTTACCAAATTTCCCTTTCAGTCTTGCGCTAGTGAAAATCCAATCTTTCGGGATCGAATTTTTCCGATAGGAAAATCCCATTTTTTCTGCTGGAATATGGTGCTTTTTACCATGCTCATCTAACGTTTCTGCCGAAATTAAAACATTGGACATTTCGGCGCCATAAGCCCCAGCATTCATTGCTAAAGCTCCACCGATTGTCCCAGGAATTCCTGATAAAAACTCTAATCCAGTTATATTTTTTTCTGCGGCTAATACCGAAACGTTTACATCCAATGCTCCGGCTCCGGCGATTATTTCTTCTCCCTGCGCTTCGATTGTGGTGAAGCCGCGACCGAGCCTTATCACTACCCCTTGAATCCCAGCATCGCGCACCAACAAATTAGATCCGACACCAATAACCGTTACCAGAATATTCTTCGGCTTTTCCTGCAAGAAATGTCCTAAATCTTCGGCATCGGCAGGCTTGAAAACGACTTCCGCTGGTCCACCGATATTGAACCAATTGACCCGTGAAAGCTCGACATTTTCGCGATATTGCCCACGCACTTGTGGTAATTTCTGGGTCAAACTTTGCATTTCTTTAGATTATCGGGCAGCGCATTGGCCCAATATGTGATGCTCCCGGCACCAAGGCAAACCACAAGATCTCCTTGTTTTGCGATTTTGCTTACTATTTCCGGTAAATCTTTTTCACTATTCAAAGCGTGTGGTTTTTTACCAGTTTTTTCCACGATATTTCTTATCAATTCGTCGCGCGTGATACCAGAAATCGGCTGCTCTCCCGCAGCATAAACCTCGGCGATTATTACTTCGTCTGCATCACTGAAACATAATGCGAATTCTTCCCATAAATCGCGTAGGCGCGAAAATCTGTGAGGCTGCATAACCGCGATTACCCGGCCCTTACCTCTGGTTTTTACTACATCCCGAGCAGCTTGCAGCGTTGCCGCAATTTCCCGTGGATGATGCCCATAATCATCTATTATTGTGACTCCCTCTACCTCGCCGGTTATAGTGAATCGCCGTTTTACACCCCGGAAATTGGCAAAAGTTTCATATATAACCGTTTCAGGAATTTTTAGTGCAGCAGCGATGGCAATAACGCTGAGCGAATTCTGCACATTGTGAACTCCCGGGATGCTTAGGTGGATATTTTTTAATATTTTTGGGCCATCTCCTCCGCTGAGACGTGCAGAAATTTCTATATCGTAAACCGAGCCGGTTACAGTACTTTTTATCTGGCGCGCACGCACATCCGCCGGGGATTTAACACTATAGGTATATATGCGCCTATCGGTGATTTGCTGGGCGATTTTTTTCACCACTTTGTGATCAATGCAGGCTACCGCAAACCCATAAAATGGCAGATTTTCGATAAAGGTGCGGAATGCTTTTTTCACACCTGCAAAACTACCGTAAAAATCTAAATGCTCTGGATCAATATTGGTTACAACGCCAACAGTGGCAGGAATCCTAATAAATGTTCCATCTGATTCATCAGCCTCCACCACCATCCAGTCACCGCGACCTAGATATGCATTGGTACCGTAAGCATTTATTATGCCACCATTAATAACTGTAGGGTCAAATCCAGCAACGGTAAAAAGTGCTGCAGTCATTGCGGTAGTGGTAGTTTTGCCATGGGTGCCAGCAATGGCAACACAAGATTTTAGTCGCGTAATTTCAGCCAGCATTTCCGCGCGTTTCACCACTGGAATTTTTTTCTCGCGTGCAAAAATTACTTCCGGATTATTCTCTTTTACCGCTGATGAAATTACCACAGCTGCAGCATCCGTAACATTGTCAGCCAAGTGGCCTATGGCAACTTTGATTCCCATTTTCCTGAGACGCTCAACATTGGCTGACTCAGCTATATCCGAGCCTTTCACCCGGTAACCAAGATTATGTAAAATCTCTGCAATACCACTCATGCCTATGCCGCCAATGCCAACCAAATGAATAATGCCAACTTCAAGCGGCATAGCGTTGCCGGAATAATTTTTCAGCATAATTTCTCCGCACCCAATTTTTCTGCAAGGGCAGCTAGTTTTTCCACCGCTTTCAGTTCCGCCGCTTTTTTCGCATTTTCTGCTGCAAGAAGCAACGGCTCCGGATTCATTATGATTGTTTCCAACCGAAAAGCTAGGCCTTCCGCAGTAAAATTCTTTTGCTCAATCACCCATGCCGCTCCTATTTTTTCCAAGCTGCGAGCATTATATAATTGATGATCGCCCTTGGAATTCGGGTATGGCACAAGCATTGATGGCCTGCCAGCAACTGCCAATTCCGCTACGGTGGAAGCCCCAGCACGCGCGATTATCAAATGTGCTTCTGCCAATCTTTTTGGAACATCGGTAAAAAAAGTTGCAACCGTAGCTATCACGCCCATTTCCATATAATTCTTTTTTACCCGCTCAACATCCTCCGCACGCGCTTGTTGGGAGATTTTAATTTTTTCCCGGATTTCTGGGTTTAGTTTCATAAGCGCCGCTGGCACCACCTCGGAAAATACAGTAGCACCTAGGCTTCCGCCAATTACTAATATGTTAAGTGCATTACCAATTTCCGGATAGGGAAAATCATGAATTTCCGCAATAGCCCCACGCACCGGATTGCCGGTATAGCAGATTTTCTTTGCATTTCGGGTTGTTATGCCCTGTACTTCGGGAAATGATGTTGCGATAATATTGGCTAGGGGAGCCAAAGCGCGATTGGCGATTCCGAGCACTGCATTCTGCTCATGGATTATTATTTTCTGGCCTAAGAATTTTGCCGCAATGATAGCCGGAAATGAAGGGTAACCACCAAATCCTATAACAACAGCACTACGGCTACCCCTAAGAATTCTCAACGAAACTAAGATGCCCAATAAAATTTTTATCAGCGCTTTCAATTTGCTGAAAAATCCGCCCTTTAATGTTGCAGCTGGGATTTTTTCTATACGGAATTTTTTTTCGTGACCGTCGTAATTCTTATATCTTTCATCGGTGATCAAAATCACCTGATGGCCACGCTGAATCAACCCTTCCGCTAAAGCCTCTGCCGGAAATATATGCCCGCCAGTGCCGCCAGCAGCAAGAAAAAATTTCATGCGCTTTCCCGGCGCCAACTGCCAGGTTTTATATCTTTACCACCATAGCGTTTTCTGGTGAGAGCCAGAATAATTCCAAGCGAAAGTGCTACTGAAAGCATTGAAGAACCACCATAGCTGATGAGAGGCAGCGTCATCCCCTTTGTTGGAATCAAATTCATGGTCGAGCTCATATTAATGATCGCCTGCATGCCGAACTGAATAAGCAAACCGGAAACCGTGTAGGTTATGAACACATCTTCTTCCTTTGCTAGGCGGGCCAATCCGCGAACCACTATAAATGCAAAAAGCAGGATAATAGCAACACAAGTAATCATACCCAATTCCTCGCCAGCCACCGCGAAAATGAAATCGGTGTGCGCATCAGGTAGCGAATGTTTTACTACACCTTCGCCTGGGCCGCGCCCGTATAGTCCGCCGCTGGAAAAGGCTTGAAGCGACTTGGAAATCTGGTAATTATCACCACTAGCAGGGTCAAGAAAATTATTTATCCGCTGCGTCACGTGCGGTAAGAAAAAATATGCTCCAATACCACCGATAATAGCAAGCGCCGCCATCACCGCAATCCACAAAAACGGTAATCCAGCAATGAAAAGCTGGCTAGCAAAAACTAGTGTGATACCAACAGTCATGCCAAAATCTGGTTCTAATATCAAAGCAAAACACACGGCGAGGTAAAGCGCTAATGGGATGCGGAATTTTTGCAACAAAGAGCGTTCATAGTTTTTTGCCAGCAATCCCGCTACTGTCACCACTAGAAAAATTTTGATAAATTCTGAGGGCTGAAGGGAAAATCCGCCTAGAGCAATCCAACGTTTTGCGCCCTTCACCTCGTTACCAATGAAAGGTACAACAATAAGTAATGCGTAACACACTATAAATCCAATCATTGATAGCCGCCGGATAATGACTGGTGTTAGCAATGAAATCGCAAATATCACTACAAACGCCATAGCGATAAAAACCATCTGTCGATCAATGAAATAAAACGATTCGAACCCTATGCGTGTGGCAACTGAAGGGCTTGCAGCCATTATCAGTACAGCACTTAAAGTAAGCATCAGAAAAATACAAATTACTGAATAACGGTCGATACTCCACCACCATTTTCCCAGAAAACTTGTATTCGTACGGTCAAGGTTAATCATGCACCAACTTTTTTCTGTAATTTTTTCACCAGCTCAACAAATCTTTTTCCGCGCTCTTCAAAATTCTTAAATTGATCAAACGAGGCGCAGGCTGGCGATAAAAGCACTACTGGATCTTTGCCCGAATCGATAAAAGCAGCCTTGGCCGCGAATTCTACTGCAGTCTGTAAATCGCCACATTTACTGAATTTTACTTTCCCCTGCAAAGTTTTTGCAAATTCCTCCTGTGCTTCGCCAATTAGGAACGCATGTTGTATACGCTTAAAATAAGGCACCAAGGACTTTATCCCCCCATCCTTCGGTAACCCACCCACAATCCAGAAAATATTTTCGAAGCATAGTATGGCTTTTTCAGCAGCCTCGGCGTTGGTTGCTTTGCTATCGTTGATGAATTTTACACCTTTAATTTCCGCAATCGTCTGGGCACGATGATCTAGGCCAGGGAATGATTTTACTGCTTCCAAAATTTTTCCTGCAGCTACTCCAAGACTACGGCAAACCGCAAAAGCAGTGGCAATGTTCTGCCGATTGTGCACTCCTATTAAATTAGGCAGCGAACCAATTTCCAATTTTTTTAGCCTTCCTGCCGTATCATCGTAAATCACATCACCACGAGTAGAAACACCGCCTTTAGCTTCGGTTTTATTCGAGATCGCAATGATTTGCGCACCGTTTTTCTCTCGCAACTCCTCGAAAATTTTCCTGCAATTCTCATCATCAATACCAATTACTGCTGTGTCACCAGAACGCTGATTATGAAAAATGCGCTTCTTGGCATTAATATACCCTTTCATATCACCGTGCCGATCTATGTGGTCAGGAGTGATATTTAAAAGCGCCGCAACGTTAAACCGCGTCTTATGTAACAGATCTAACTGATATGACGAAACCTCAATAACATAAACTCCATCTGCCGGCAATTCCTTGAGATCAAGTGCCGAAATCCCGATGTTGCCGCCGATCTCCGCTGTAATGCCAGAAGATGTTAGTATATGGTGGATAAGCGCTGTGGTGGTGGATTTACCGTTAGTACCAGTGATGCCAACAAACTTTGCTTCTGGGTTGGCGTGATATAATAATTCTATATCACACAGAATCTCTGCTCCGCTTAAACGCGCAAGGGAAACCACCCGGTGCGGCTTGGGGAAATATAGGGGTATGCCAGGGCTTAATACTAGTATTTTTATTTTTTCCCATGGCCATTTTTCTGGTTCTTCCAACCCAACATTTCGGTATTTTGCCTTCACCAACTGGTTTCTTGCATTCTCGCTATCGTCCCAGGCAAACACTTCCGCTCCCCCTTCAGAAAGCGCTCTTACCGCTCCATTGCCAGATTTCCCGAGCCCGAATACTGCAACTTTTTTTCCTGTGAATTCTGTTAAGGCAATCATCTTATCTCAATTTTAAAGTAGCAAGCCCAAGCAACGCAAAGATCACCGCTAATATCCAGAATCGCGCCACCACGGTTGATTCTGGCCAACCCAGCTTTTCAAAATGATGATGGATCGGCGCCATTCTAAATATTCTTTTTCCACCCCGTAATTTATATGATCCAACCTGTAATATCACGGAAACTGCTTCCATCACGAATAGTCCACCAATGATGAATAATACCAATTCATGCTTTGTTATCACGCTTACAGAGCCAATCGTACCGCCGAGTGAAAGGCTTCCAACATCACCCATAAAAACTTTCGCCGGTTGTGCGTTAAACCACAAAAATCCCATTCCAGCACCAACAACACTCGAGAGTAAAACTGCCAATTCCCCGGTTCCTGGCACGTGGTGGATTTGTAAATAATTAGCAAAAACCAAATTACCAATCAGGTAACTTATCAATGCAAAACAAGCAGCCGCTATCGCTATTGGTACAATCGCTAAGCCGTCTAACCCATCAGTCAAATTCACTGCATTAGAACTACCAACAATTACAAGAACAGCAAAAATTGGGTAGAACCAGCCAAAATCAATAAGAATATTTTTGAAAAACGGCAATGCCAGATGGGAGCTGTACCCTGCCGGTGCAATATTTTGGATCCACAGACAAGCAGCCAAGCTTAAGGCTCCCTGCAATAGCAATTTTAATTTTCCTGGCAAGCCTTTAGGATTTTTTTTCGTAACTTTTATATAATCATCAACTAGCCCAACTAGGCCGAATCCAAGCGTTATCAGTAGAACAATCCAGACATAATTATTATACAAATCGGCCCAAAGCAGAGTAGAAACAAAAACCGAAAGCAATATGATCAGGCCACCCATAGTCGGTGTACCTTTTTTGCTGAGAAGATGGGTTTCCGGCCCATCTTCACGGATTGGCTGGCCATGTTGCTGCCATTTCTTTAACGCCCGAATTATTTTTGGACCAAAGACGAAACTTATCAGAAGAGCGGTGAAAACTGCTCCACCACATCTGAAAGTTATGTACCGAAACAGATTCAATATGGGAAAATCATTTGCCAATGGCGTAAGAAGATTATAGAGCATTTTTTAATTTCTCCACTACTTTGATCATTTTCATTCCATTAGAACCCTTAACCAGTACAACATCTTTCGGTTTAATTTCTGAAGCAATTTTTTCCGCCATTTCTGCTGAATCCGCATAATGCCCACCGCGTTTTTGCTTAGGCAATACCTCATGCAAATTCGCCATCAACTCACCACAAGTAAATACCAAATCTATGCCGCGTGCAACTATATCCTCGGCCAGAGCACCATGCAGTTCGGCGGAGCTTTTTCCCAGTTCGCGCATATCACCGAGCAAAGCAATTGCTCGGGCCTTGGGGTGTTTCCGGGCCATTAACACTTCAAATGCAGCACGCATAGAAGCTGGGCTTGCATTATAGCTATCATCGATCAGTAGCCCCTTTCCACCCTTTGCCGCAATCGTGAAAACCTGGCCACGCCCTTTTGCCGGAGAATAGCTAGAAAGATTTTTTAAGCAGGCATGAAAATCCTTGGCCAAAGCATCAGCAACCGCCAAAATACCAAGACTGTTCATTGCTGAATGCTTGCCTGGCGCTTGTAAATCATATGTGAATTTTTTCCCTTTTGCAGTTGCCTCTATACGGATCCCGTCTGGAATATTTTTGTATGAAGCCAATCGAAAATCGGCTTCTTGCGCCATACCGAAAGTTTTGATTTTTAAACCCCGCTTTTCAGCGTGTCTTTTCAAGCGTGAGAAACTTGTATTATCCACATTCAAAACTGCAATACCGTTTTCCATACCTAGGAAAATCTCTGACTTCGCATCAGCAATTGCAGAAATATCAGTAAAGAATTCTAGGTGTACCGCCTCAACCGTGGTTATTATCGCAACATCGGGCTTTATCAAATTCGTTAGCCGCGCGATTTCTCCGGCATGGTTCATTCCCAGCTCAAAAACCCCATATTCAGCACTTTTCGACATACGTGCAAGCGAAAGCGGTGCGCCGAAATGGTTGTTTAAATTTCCTACCGTTGCATAGGTTTCTCCAAATGTAGAAAGCGCTAGCTTTAACATTTCCTTGGTGCCGGTTTTGCCAACACTACCGGTTACACCGATAATTTTCGCCCCTGTCCTTTTCCGGCTTGCTGCACCTAGGCTCCACAAACCTTCCGACACCTCTGGGACGATTAATAACGGAAAATCCTTGCCGATATTTCTACTCACCATTGCCGCTGATGCACCTTTTTCCAAAGCTAGTTTCACGAAATCATGCCCATCAAAATTCTCGCCCTTAAGCGCGATGAACAGATCACCTTTTTCCACCGTCCTACTATCAATAGAAACCCCGGTTACAACCCAATTTCCTTGCGATTTTCCCCGTGTGGCAACTTCCGCTTCGCTGCTATTCCATAAAATTTCTTTCATTTTCCCTCCAGCGCGCGTCTGGCAATTTCCACATCGTCAAACGGCAAAATTTTATCACCAATGATTTGCGTTTTCTCGTGTCCCTTCCCTGCAATCAAAAGAATATCACCCACCTCCAATAATGAAATTGCCTGTTCAATCGCCTTTTTCCGATCGCTGATTTCAGTGGCATTTTTTATCCCTGCCAATATTTCTTTTCTTATTTCCGCAGGATTTTCACTGCGCGGATTATCGTCGGTAACAACGACACCATCTGCGTACAATTCAGCGATTTTACCCATTTCTGTGCGCTTGCCCTTGTCACGATCACCGCCGCAACCAAAGACAACAATCAATTTTCCTTTCACATATGGACGCAAGGTTTTTAAACTTTTTTCTAGCGCATCCGGCGTATGTGCATAGTCAACAAACACATTATCGCCAACTGGCTCCATCCTTCCCGGAACACTTTTTATTTTCGGTAAAACTTCTATGATCTTTTCCACCATAAACCCTGATGCATAAACGATTCCCATAGCACACAAAATATTCTCCGTTTGAAACTCCCCTACCAGATTCACCAATGTTGAAAATTTCTTTCCATAAAAATCGAATACAATTTCCTGGCCATTTTTTGTCACTTCAATTTTTTTCAATTTGATATTTTCACCGTTCTTCCCAAATGAAATAACTTTGCAGCCGCGTTCTAGTGCTGCATTTTTTAGTTTAGGAAAATCCTTCGAATCAGCATTTAGCACCGCCGTTCCGCCTGGTTGTAAAACCTCAGAAAATAGCCGTTTTTTTGCTGCGAAATAACCTTCCATACTGTCGTGATAATCCAAATGATCGCGCGTCAGGTTCGTAAATGCAGCTGTGCTTATTTTTAATCCATCCAGCCGGTATTGATCCAAACCATGACTCGAAGCTTCGATTGCTAGATACTCGATCCCCTCACCAGCTAGTGTATTGATTTTTTCATGTAGTATGACAGGGTCGGGAGTGGTCATTGAACCCATAGAATTATGAGATTTTCCATCACCATTGATTACTCCGATAGTACCGATGCTGGCACTTTCTTTTCCAAGCTTTGCCCATATCTGACGACAGAAATTCACTACCGAAGTTTTACCGTTAGTACCAGTGACTGCGGCGATAAACTGCGGCTGTTTCGGATAAAATTTTGCTGCGATTTTTGCTAAGGCAAGGCGCGGATTTTTTTGTTGGATATAACAGGCTTTGTGCCATTCATTCTCTGGCTTACCTGAAGAAATCACTGCAACCGCACCGTTTTTCAGCGCTTGCCCAATGAATGTAGCGCCGTCAGATTTGCCACCCTTCAACGCCACAAAAACATATCCGGGTTTAACCTTACGCGAGTCGCCCGTAATCCCTTTGGCTTCAATATTATCAGCCGATTTTCCAGAGATCTTCGCGCCCAAATCATCTATCAATGTCGTAAGCAGCAATGTCCTCATCCTTATTTTTGTTCTCGGATTCCACTGATTTTATTACACCTGAATTATAATCCACAGGAGGAACACCCAGCAAAGGCGCAATGCCTTCTACTATGCTGGAAACCGCCGGTGCTGCAACCATTCCGCCCGTTGCATAGCCTCCAGTTTCCTTGGTTCCTTTTGGTTCATCGAGCGTCACGAACACAACATAGCGTGGATTATTTATCGGAAACGCTCCGACAAATGAGGAAAGCTTTGCTGATTCGCTATAGCCATGCCCGGAAACCTTCTCTGCCGTGCCAGTCTTCCCACCAACCATATAACCTGCAACCTCTGCCTTTTTCCCAGTTCCCGATTCCACCACTAAACGGAATAATTTCCGCATTTCTTCAGACGTCGACTTTTTTATCACGCGCTCGGATGCAACTTCCGTATCCCCTGTTCTTTTGATCAGCGTTGCAGGGTAAAGAATACCACCATTTACCAACGCCGAAATTCCAGTGGCAACATGCACTGGAGTCACCGCGATGCCATGTCCATAAGCGATCGTCATCAGATTAATTTTTCGCCAGATTTTTGGAAACATTGGTCGGCCACGCTCTGGAATTTCTAATGCTAGCGTACTCAACATCCCGAATTTTTCCAAATATTGTTGCTGCAATTTTTCTCCAGCGGCCAATGCAATTTTTGCTGCCCCGATGTTTGATGAGTATTTGAATACTTCCGGTAGGGTTAAAGGTCTATCTTGAGGATGATCATCACTGATAGTAAAATTCGCAATTTTTATTGGCTTTGTCACATCGAAAACATCGGTCATTTTCGCAGTACCGGAGTCAAGCGCCATAGCCAGCGTAAATGATTTGAATATCGATCCCATTTCATAAACACCAAGCGTAGAGCGGTTAAAACGCACAGATTCTGGTGATGCACCAACATTATTGGAATTAAAATCTGGCAAACTAGCCATACCCAAAATCTCACCGTTGTTCGCATCCATTACCAACGCAGTGCCGCCAATTGCACGGAATTCATGAATGCTATCCCCCAGCGCCTGGTAAATAATCTGCTGCACACGCACATCGAGCGAGAGCTTGAGTGGCTGCTCCTGCGAATCTTCTTCGAGCAAAAATTTATCATATTGCCGTTCGATTCCAGCTTGGCCGTGACCATCAATTCCAACATAGCCTAACACATGAGAAAACAACCTGCCGTGCGGATAAACGCGCTTTTCCTCTTTCTTGAAATATAATCCAGGAATCCCGAGATTATTAACAATTGCCTGCTCGTGCGGCGTGAGATTTCTTTTGATCCAGACAAAACTTCTGCGCGAAGAAAGCTTTGAGGCTAACTCACCATAATTTAATCCTGGCAAAGTTTGTGTGAGTTGCTTCGCTGCATCTTTCGCATCTATTATCTGTTTTGGATTAGCATAAAGCGAACCCGTTGCCAGGTTCACCGCAATCAATACGCCGTTGCGATCAACTATTTCTCCCCGCTCATATTGCAGGGAAGCGAGATCCGTATCCCGGCTATTTTCTGCGACTTCCGCACCGAAAAATACCAAATTGCAGAGCCGGATGCCCAGCGTGAAAAATGCCAGCACAAAAATAATGATAACAAAAAACAGCCGGTTCCTTACGATTTCTAGGGTCCGGTTATTCGCACTTCCTACCTTTAGACTTCCAGTAGAAACTCTATCCTTAAAAATCCCGGAAAAGTTTTTTTTTATATCCATCTTCCCCTGCACTTAATCAATTTTAAAACTTATCTCGCAGCTAGGTTCTGATCACGTAAGGGGATAGCACCAATATCTCTGATTTGCTTGGGCCGTGCGGTTTCCAATGCCAGATATTTTTGTGAAAGTTTTTTCAGACGCTCAGGCTGGTTCAAGTAACTCCATTCGGCACGAAGCACATGAATCGCTTCGCGATCGGCCACCAGCTCATGGTTCACTTCACTGAATTGAGCACGTAAGCTGTCAACACGATATTCCACCTCAAACAACACAAATGCTATGACGCCTAGGATGATAAAGCTCAAGAAAAATGCGGGTTTCAGCATATGACCTCCTTTGTTTTAAGTTTTTATTTGTTTTATTTTTATCGCAGCACGTAATTTCGCAGATCTAGACTTTGGATTTTCGGCTATTTCCCGGTCTGAAGGCTTTATCGCCTTACGCGTTAAAATGGAAAAAACCGGCACAGATTTCTTTGGGCTTTCCGGCATATGCCGCGAATAGGTTTCCGCTTTTCCTGATTTCTCATTCAAGAAATTTTTTATGATAGAATCTTCCAGCGAATGGAAAGAAATCACCACTAATCTCCCCCCCGGCGCCAATAATTTTTCCGCACTCGCCAAGCCTTTTGCTATTGCCTCCAATTCATCATTCACCCAGATACGGATGGCCTGGAAAGCCCGTGTCGCTGGATCAATTTTATCATTGTAGCGCCTAACCGCACGGCGAATGATTTCCGCCAGTTCCAATGTAGTCGAAATCGGCTTGGCGCTACGAGCATTTACGATGGCGCGGGCAATTCTCCGGCTCATCCGTTCGCCGCCATAGTTATATATGATATCCGCTAGCTCTTCTTCTTCAGCGCTATTGATCAACCACTCCGCGGTTTTCCCCTCACGCTCCATTCGCATATCAAGCGGCCCATCATACGAAAATGAAAATCCTCTGCTCCCGTGTGAAAGCTGCATTGAGGAAACTCCTAAATCCAATACCACACCATCGATTTTTTCCATTTGCTGTTGGCCCAGCAACTCAGCCATATCGGCAAAATTTCCTAGGATTAAATTGAATCGTGAAGGAAATTCACGTTTCAATTTCTCGGCAAAAATTTCCACATCCGGATCACGATCAATGGCAAAAACTTTTGTCTCAGCTGCTTCCAAGATAGCGCGCGAATAGCCACCAGCGCCAAAAGTTCCGTCTATGTAAGTTTCACCATCTTTGGGGGCTAGATATTTTATTGCCTCGGCAATCATCACCGGGACATGCGCATTTTCCGTGGGAAGATATGCGCTCATTTATTCCCTCCCGGTTTAGAAAGCTGTAGTGAGGCGCGCTCTTTTTTTGCAATTTCCCTAGCCTTCGCAGAATATTCGGTAAACGACTCTGGCCGCCATATTTCAAAGGTTTTTCCCTTGCCAACAAACATCGCGCTTTCTTTGATTCCTGCAGATTTCAGCAGATTTTCCGGGATGGCGACTCGGCCCTCGCTATCGAACGCCAACTGCACACTGCCGCCCAATATGGTGGTAGCAAAGGCGTCACGATTATCAGAGTAAGGGTCTAGATCATCAATACTGTTGCTTAGTTTTTCCATGCGATCCATGCCGCAGGCTTCAATGCATGGATGCAAAAAAGAACCATAAGCGACGATGCCCAAAAAATCACTGCCGGACCGAGGAATTTCAGCGATGACGGCGCGGAATTGTGCTGGTACCGAAACCCGGCCTTTCTTGTCGATCTTATTCAGATAGGTCGATAGAAAAAGCATAACTACCTGTTACTGTTTGCGGTTTCCCGCTTTTTTCATCATTCCCCACCCTTATATTCCTGCCTGGAACCAGATGGGATAACATGGGTTTATATGGGGAATGTACCCTCTCACATGGGTAAGGTCAAGGGTTTTGTGGGTATATTTTGATAAATATTTTCAGATGATAAAATACCGCGGAAACTGGCACGACGGCTGATAGATTTTATATAGATTTAGGCGGTTTCGCCGGTTTGCAACTTCCACAGCCCGGAATAAATCCCGCCCGTGGCCAGTAACTGGCTGTGGGAGCCGTGCTCTACTATACGCCCATGCTCCATCACGAATATCTGATCAGCACTTCGGATGGTGGAAAGTCGGTGGGCGATCATTACTGTAGTCCTCCCGACGACAATCTTTTTTAGTGATTTCTGGATCGCCATTTCGGTCTCGTTATCAACCGCCGAAGTCGCCTCATCCAGCACCAGAATCCTAGGGTTTTTGAGGATTGCCCGGGCAATGGCAAGCCGCTGCCGCTGCCCGCCGGAGAGCTTTTGCCCGCGCTCCCCCACCAGCGTATCGTAGCCTTCCGGCAGCTTAATTATAAAGTCATGCGCCTCGGCTAATTTCGCCGCTTCGATAATTTTTTCCCTGGATTCATGTGGTTTTGCGTAGGCGATATTTTCCGCAACTGTACCATGGAACAGGAAAACATCCTGGCTGACCAGGCCAATATTTTTCCGCAAATCCTCTAGGTTCAAACCCTTGATATCCTTGCCATCCAGCGTGATTTTGCCGGCTGAAGGATGATAAAACCGCATCAATAATTTCATGAGCGTTGTCTTACCCGAGCCTGTTGTTCCCACGAACGCAGCCGTGCTCCCGGCCGGAATATCGAACGAAATATTATCCAGAACTGGCGCCCCGGAGGAAGCATAGGAAAACCAGATGTTTTGGAAAATTATTGCGCCCTCGGTTTTTGCTATTTTTTCCCCGCCGGATTCGATGCCAATCGGGGTATGCAGCAGGTCAAAAATCCGGGAGATTGAGGCCATCGCCCGCTGATATAAAACCGTGATATCTGCCAGGCGCGTCAGCGGCCAAAGCAGCCGCTGGGTAAGGAAAACCAACACGCTGAACGCACCAGCACCGATTTCGCCATGGATGGCTTTGAACCCGCCATACATCAATGTCGAAAGGAAACCGGCCAAAACCGCGATGCGGATAACCGGCGTCACCATCGAACTTAGGCGAATCGCCCGGGCATTTGCGGCCCGGTATTCGGCACTCTCAGCCTCGATTTTTTTTAGTTCATAATTCTCCGCAGTGAAACTTTTTATGGTGAAAATGCCGCTGATGTTATTCGCCAACCTCCCGCCCAAAATCCCGGCTTTGGCGCGGACTTCCAGGAACCGGGGCGCCAACCGCCCTTGAAAATAAAACGCGCCGAGCAATATAAAAGGTATCGGCAACACCGCAAAAACCGCGATCGGCGGCGCGATGAAAAAGAAAATCGCCCCGATGATAATGGATGAAAAAAACACCTGAATTATCTGGTTCACCCCATCTTCCAGGAACCGCTCCAGCTGGTTTATATCGTCATTCAAAATCGAAAGCAGGTTGCCGGTCGATTTATCCTCAAAATAGGCCATGTCGAGATTTTGCACATGCGCGTATGTATCCAGCCGCAGCCGGTGTTGCAGGGATTGCGCCAGGTTGCGCCATTTTATGGAATAAAGATATTCAGTATAAGATTCAAAAACCCAGATAAAAAAAGTGGTGATTCCAAGTATTATCAACTGGTCTTGAACATTCGGAACCCCAAACCCGGCCAGCAGCGAATTATCACGCTTCACGACGGTATCAACCGCAACGCCGATCAACGCCTCCGGCGCGATATCGAATATTTTATTGAGGATGGAAAAGAGCGCAGCAGCTATGTATTTCCCGCGCTCAGCGCGGGCATATTTCATTAATTTGAGGAGGTTTTGCATGGTAATTGTCATACTCGGGCTTGACCCGAGTATCCATCGAAAAAATTTATCAATAGATGGATCCTCGCGTCGGAGCGCGAGGATGACACTATGCCATTATACCACCAGCACCATCACTCTCGACCGCCCTGGCTATTTCATCAATTTAAGAAGGTTTTTCTTATAATTCAGATAGTTATACTTATAATAAAAATCAAAATAATCCCATAATTTAATAATTTTGTAACAAATTATATGCTATACTTTAGGCTCACCTACTGATTCGGCCCGCCTATCCATAATTCTCCTCATTTCTATTAATGAGGTTGGAGAAAGCGACCGGACTGTTAAAGGTGAATCAGCAGATGGACTGGGCACTTCTTCGCTCGGTGCGTTGAGGGTTCGCCTGGTTCTATTCCTCTAGCGGGGGTTTTATGCGCAATCGAAAGAAAGCGCGAGTTGGGTTCACGTTGATCGAGCTGCTGGTCGTGATCGCGATTATCGCCATCCTGATCGGCCTGCTCCTACCAGCAGTACAGAAGGTTCGAGCAGCGGCGGCACGTGCGTCGTGTGCCAACAACCTTAAGCAGCTCGGTCTCGGGCTGCTTAACTACGAGTCGGCAAACGGCAACATCCCGGCCTCACACCCGACCACGGGTGTAAGCGTGTCGTGGGCAGTAACGGTACTGCCGTTCATTGAACAGGGCAACCTGTACAATGATAGCCAGCTTTCCACGCTGGCATACGATAACGCGGCCAACCTGGTGACCATACAAACGTCGATCAAGACGTTTGTATGTCCAGCAACGCCGATGCCACAGTCGGTTCTATATACCCCGACTAATGTGGTAATCAAACCAGGCCCGATGGGCCTGTGTGACTACGGGGCGCTGAATCAAATGGAAACCGATGTGTACAACATTGCCACAGGCATGCAGTACAGCGGGGCCCAGGCGACGGCAGCCAACGCGTTAACCCCGCCAGGATTCTTGGCAGCCCCTATGTATAAGGGGCCGCCATGGAAGTTACTGTCGGTCGGCGACGGTACTTCCAACACCATCCTCCTTGCGGAGGATGCGGGGCAGCCCACAAACTGGGTGTTGGGGCAACCGATGCCTAACATCACCACGGGCGACTGGGGTTGGGCAGACCCCAAGTTCGTCTTCTCGGTTGAGGGGTCTAACCCCACAACCGGGGTGATCTACAAGTCATCGGCGGTCGGCCCGGAAGGTGGGCCGTTATGCCTGATGAATTGTAATAACAACGGGGAATTGTATTCCTTCCACACGGGAGGAATACAGGTGGTCTTCTGCGACGGAAGTGTTCACTTCCTGCAGCAGAGCATCTCCCCGGCAGCGCTAGCTGGCCTCGTCACCGCGAATGGTGGTGAGGTCATCGATCCCAGCAGCTACTAAGCTAGCTGGGATCTAAAGTCACCCCGCCTATGGGGGTGACTAGTGAAGTAGAAATAAAATCTCACCAATGCCAATGGTGAGGTTTGGGAGGCTCCTTAAAGGAGCCTCTTTTGTTTTAAAGCATTTTTCTTGTCATACTCGGCATCACCTTCTTGTCATTCCCGCGTAGGCAGGAATCCACATTCAAGCAATACGGAACCCATCATAGTAGATTCCCGGCTCTCGAGCTTCGCGCTCGCTAAGGGAATGACAGTTCTTTTATTAAGCCGCCATCTTCGCCACTTGCGCTCGATAGGGCGTGAGCCGCTTGCTGCGGCGATTCACCACTCCCCAGAAAACCGATGTGGCAAGGCCATGCAGCCGCCCTTGCGCACTCAGGCCCACGGCTTTCAAAACCATTGCAGTTGCGGATTGGATGTGATGCTTGCGGTATAGCGCATAGGCGCCGGACATATAGAGATTCTTATATTCCACATGATTATAGGCCATAGCACCATTCTGGTTCGCGGCATAAAATGCATAAGCCAATTCATCATCTTCGCTCTCGGCGATGCGGCCGATAGCGATGTAAATCCGCCGCCAGAACCCGATATTTTCCTTCTCCAGATAGCGTTTCATGTGGGTGTAAAAAAGTTTGTAATGGCGCAGCTCGTCGGCAGCGATTTTGGCACATATAGCTTTCAAAACTGGCTCGTCTGAATATTCCTTTATCGCCGTATAATAAGAGCTGGTGCCAACTTCCACGATGCAACGCGCGATCAATTCCCCCGAGCGCGAACCACGCACGGACCCGGCCACATTCACCGGCAATTTATAGCCATCAGTGAAATCCTTGAATGATTTTGCGAAATCGAAACTTGGGTCAGCTAGTTCCGCCCAGCGGCGCAAAACTTCACCATGCTGCACTTCTTCACCTGCCCAAACATGCGCGGTTTCTTTAAATTCCTCATCATCCGGGAAAACCTCACACAGATACCGCGCGTAATCATGGCCGTTATGCTCCACCATGCAGGCAGCCTTGATGAGAGGCACCAATTCGCGGTTTACCTTGCTTTTATCGAACTCGTTCCAGGGAATATCGTTGAGTGACCAGTGGGACATGTTTTCTCTCTGGCTCCGTCTTTAACTTAAGCCAAATAAAAAATCCATTTAATTTATCCTCCCTTCCCCGCCACGCGCTCCGTTAGCGCCGCAATCATGAACCTATCCAGATTGCCATCCAGCACACCCGCAGTGTCGCTGGTTTCAAAGTCGGTGCGCAAATCCTTCACCATCTGGTAGGGTTGTAAAACATAAGAGCGGATCTGATTGCCCCAGCTATTATCGCTTTTGCTGGCATTCACGGCATTTGCCTTGGCTTCGCGGATGGCAAGTTCGCGCTCATAAAGCCGGGAGCGCAGCATGGCGAAAGCCTCGGCGCGGTTCCTATGCTGGCTGCGGCTGGTCTGACATTGCACGACGATGTTGGTCGGGATATGGGTGATGCGGATGGCACTATCAGTTTTATTAATATGCTGCCCGCCGGCGCCGGATGCCCGGTAAGTATCTATCCGCAAATCCTTATCCAATATTTCGATTTCAATGTTATCATCCACCACTGGGAAAACCCAGGCGCTGGCAAAACTCGTCTGGCGCTTGCCAGCAGCATTGAACGGCGACATTCTAACTAGCCGGTGCACACCGGATTCGGTTTTCGCCCAGCCATAGGCGAATCGGCCACTGATTTTCAGCGTCGCTGATTTTATTCCTGCTTCATCACCCGCCGTTTCCTCAATGAGTTCCGCCTTAAACCCATGCTTTTCTGCCCAGCGCAGATACATACGGAGCAGCATGGAAGCCCAGTCCTGGCTTTCAGTGCCGCCGGCACCTGGATGGATTTCCAGGAAACAATCATTGCCATCAGCCTCGCCAGAAAGCAGCGCCTCCATCTTCAGTTTTTGCGCCTGGGTGGCAATGGAGGCTATGGATTTTTCTGCATCCAGCGCAGTTGCCTGATCACCTTCCGCTTCGGCCATAGCCAGCAATTCGAGGTTATCCTCTAGCCCCCGCTCTAGCTGCAAATACCCGGAGACAGCGTTTTCAAGGTAATTATGCTCACGCAAAATCTCACGGGCTTTTTTCGGATCGTTCCAGAGAGTTGGTGATTCGGTTTCGGATTTTAATTCCGCCAGTCGGCTTCTAGCTTTATCAAGGTCAAAGAAACCTCCTCAGGGCTTCCAGCGATTGCCTGATTTTTTGTACTAACGTTTCAATTTCGGATTTCATATTTTCATGCCTTCTTTTGCCAGCTCGCCTAGCATTTCGCTTTTTATTTCGATAAGTTTCTTGGCCGAGGTCGCCTCACAGCGAGCAGAAAGAGCTGCCTGAGTATTGGAAGCACGAACCAACCACCAG
>Ga0206851_1031_pt1 | contig 47748 bp, 41 predicted proteins | sample Alteio_BWOrgCont_13_FD_152904 | JGI IMG/M metagenome (GOLD analysis project Ga0206851, IMG submission 152904) | Enriched cells from forest soil in Barre Woods Harvard Forest LTER site, Petersham, Massachusetts, United States -... | ecosystem: Environmental > Terrestrial > Soil > Temperate forest >... | reverse complement strand
CACAACAAGGCGCAGGAATGGTGCAAATCCTGTGGAGGGGTGTGGGATCTGTGGAGAACCGGTACACAATGCCCCGGACCATGCGATCCGTTAGCGCCCGCTGGTCTCGTTCCACAGGAACGACATTTCGTCGGCCTGGTCGTTCACCAACTGCGTCAGCGAAACGCCGGCCGAATGTCCCCCCTTGATCGAGTAATGCAGCACGATGGGCGGCCGGTCGCCCCCGCTCGACGCCTGCATCAGCGCTGTCATTTTGCGCGCGTTCATGGGATCCACGCGCGTGTCGTTGTCGCCGGTAAAGAACATGATGGCCGGATAGTCCGTACCAGGTTTCACGTTTTGATACGGTGAATATTTGCGAATGTACGCAAAGTCCTTCGCGTTTTCCGCGTTCCCGTACTCCGTGGTCCACAGCCGTCCGAATTCGAATCGCTGATACCGCAGCATGTCCAGCAGCGGATACCCGCACCAGATCGCCCCAAACAAATCCGGCCGCTGCGTCATGGCCGCGCCCATCAGCAAGCCGCCATTCGAGCGTCCGCGAATCGCAAAGTGCGCGGGCGAAGTGTAGTGGCTCGCGATCAGGTATTCCGCCGCGGCAAAGAAATCGTCGAAGACGTTCTGCTTGTTCTCAAACATCGCGGCCTTGTGCCACGCCTCGCCGTATTCATTGCCCCCGCGCAAATTCGGCAGCGCGAAAAATCCCCCCTGCTGCATCCACCACGCATATTCCGGATCGAACGCCGGCAGCATGGGCAGATCGAAGCCGCCGTACCCGGTCATCAGCAGCCGCGCCTGTCCATCGTGCGCCAGACCCTTCTTCCCGGCAATGAACATCGGAATCCGCGTCCCGTCTTTCGAGGTGTAAAACACCTGCGTCACTTCATACTGCGACGAATCGAACGGAATCTTCGGCGCGAAGAACACGTCCGTCTTTCCGGACTTCACGTCGTACCGGTAAATCGTGGCCGGCGTGATGAACGACTCGAAGGTGTAGAAGCCTTCGTTCTCGCTGGCCCGTCCGCGCACCACCGATCCCGACCCAATGCCCGGATACTGCAGCGTTCCCGTCTGCTTCCCATCCAGCGAATAGATCGTCGTCTCGGTCTTCACATCGTGCAGCCGCGACACAAACATCTTTCCGCCCACAATGCTCGCGTCGGCGATCACGTCGTGACCCTCGGGAATCAGCGTCTTCCACGCCGAAGCCTCCTCGCCCGGCAAAGCCTCAACAATGCGCGTATTCGGCGCCTCGTAATCCGTCGCAAGAAAGAAGCGATCCCCGGCCGACAGCATTCGCACATGCGCCTGCACGTTGTAGACCAGCGGCGTCAAATCCACTCCCGGCGTGCGCAGATCGTGCACCAGGATGTCTTCGCTCGTCGCCGGCACGCCGTGGGCGATGTTCACAATCAGCCAGTGATGGTTCTCGCTCACCCGCACGCTCACCAGGTCCAGCTCGCCCAACTGCTTCCCGCGATACTCGCCGCCGAATATTTTTTGGTCCGCGCTCACATCCGTTCCGAATTTGTGGAACCAGACATTCGTTCCCTGGTGCGTGAAGCGCGCGTAGTAGAGGCCGCTGTTGTCAGGGCTGAGGCTGATGCCCGAATAGCGCGCCGACGGCAGCACGTCAGGGAAATCCCTGCCCGTCCGAATATCGAGAACGTGCACCGACTCTTCATCCGCGCCGCCCACGCGCATTCCGTACACCATCAGGTTGCCGTCGTCGGAAATATCCCCGATGCTCACGTTGGTGTTCTGATCCGCGCTCAGTTTGGTCGCGTCAATCAGCCGCTGATCCTGCCCGCCCCATCCCACGCGCATATAGATCGACGCCTGGTTCTCATCCGCGAGCCGTTTCGTGAAAAAGTATTTTCCGCCATGCACCGAGGGCATCGAGTAGCGATCGACCCGCTCCAGCGCCGTGAGTTGACTTACAATCTCCGGCCGGTTCTTAATCTGCGCCAGGTATTGCTGTGTGTACGCATTCTCTTCATCGATCCAGGCGCGCGTAGCAGGAGCCTTCGCGTCCTCCAGCCAGCGGTAGGGATCGTCGATCTTCGTCCCGTCGTAGTCGTCCGTCACCACGTTCACCGTGGCCACGGGGGGCGGCGGCAGCGTCACGCCGTTGTCTCCGCGGATTGCCTTTTGTCCTTGGGTCATAGGCGGGAAAACAAACAGAGCGGCCAAACCAGCAAAAGCCAGAACGTAAACACGTCGAGCGAACATGCGAGATTCCTCATCGGGCAGGGATAGAAGAGAAGGGCCAGTTTAGCTGAGTTACCGATCGAGGAAGCAAATTCCATCCCCATATAATCGTGGCTTGGAAACTCCGTCCAGGAACACATCGACCCGAGCGAACGCGTTTGCCGTTGCCACAGGCATTCTGCTCAGCCGCCTGGTCGGGCTGGTGCGCGACCGCGTCTTCGCACACTACTTTGGCAATTCCGACGCCGCCGACGCCTTCCGCGCCGCCTTCCGCATTCCCAATATTCTGCAAAATCTCTTCGGAGAAGGCGTCCTCTCCGCTTCTTTCATCCCCGTCTATGCCCGGCTCAACGCCGAAGATCGCCACGAAGAAGCCTCACAGCTCGCCGAAGCGGTCTTCGTCCTGCTGCTGCTGGTTACCACCGTCCTGGTCGCCGCCGGAGTCTTCGCCACCCCCTGGCTCATCGATCTCATCGCTCCCGGCTTTCACGACGCCAAGCGCCAGCTCACCATCCGCCTGGTGCAGATCCTCTTCCCCGGCGCGGCCCTGCTGGTCTTCTCCGCCTGGTGCCTCGGCATCCTCAACAGCCACCGCCGCTTCTTCCTCTCCTACGCCGCGCCGGTCGTTTGGAACATCGCCATGATCACCACCCTCCTCTGGGGAGGGCGTCATCATACCGACACGCGCCTGGCCGTGCTGCTCGCCATCGGCTCGGTCATCGGCAGCGCGCTGCAGTTCGCGGTGCAGCTCCCCACCGTGCTGCGTTTCCTGTGGCCCCTGCGCCTGCACCTCAAGCTCGCCAGCGAGCACGTCCGCACCGTCAGCAACAATTTCTTCCCCGTCTTCGTCAGCCGCGGCGTCGTCCAAATCAGCGCGTACGTCGATTCGTGGCTGGGCAGCTTTCTCGGCACCGGCGCCGTCGCCGCCCTCGCCTACGCGCAAACGCTCTACACCCTGCCCGTCAGTCTTTTCGGCATGGCCGTCTCCGCCGCGGAGTTGCCGGCTATGTCCAGCGCCCTCGGCACGCCCGAAGAAATCGCCGCCAATCTCCGCCAGCGTCTCAGGGCCGGTGTTCAGCAGATCGCCTTCTTCGTCATTCCTTCAGCGGTGGGCTTTGTCATCCTCGGCGACGTGATCGTCGCCATGATCTACCGCTCCGGACATTTCCAGCACGCCGACGTGCTCTTCGTCTGGGCCGTGCTGGCCGGCTCCGCCGTTGGCCTGCTCGCCTCCACTTCCGGACGCCTCTATTCCTCTGCCTTCTATGCGCTCCGCGACACGCGCACGCCGCTCAAATTCGCCGTGATCCGCGTAACGCTCACCTTCGCGCTCGGATACGTTTGCGCCCTGCCCCTGCCCCGCATGCTCGGCCTCGACCACCGCTGGGGCACCGCGGGCCTCACCCTTTCAGCAGGCATCGCCGGCTGGCTCGAGTTCCTGTTGCTGCGCCACGGCATGCAAAAGCGCATCGGCGCGGTGCCATCAGGCGCTGGACGCATCGCGCGCCTCTGGCTCGTCGCTCTGCTGGCCGCAGCCGCCGCCTACGCGCTCAAGCGCGTGCTTCCCTTCCACCGGCCGCTGCTCGTCGGCCCCTGCGTGCTCATCCCGTACGCGGCGATCTATTTCGGGATAACGCAATGGATGGGCATTGCCAGCATGGGGGCCATCAACCGCATCTTCCGGCGCGGCCGCTAGCCGGTTCGCCTGCGCAGTTCACTCTACGCCCCATAACAAAAAACTCCCGCTGCTGCACGCCGGCCTGCTGCTTCGCCGGAGTGCGCTGCGAGAGCTTCTGCTTAAGTTCCCGAAAAAGCTAGACCGTCACCACTGCGGCCCGTTCGGAGTTGGCATTCGCCGCAGCCTTCGACTCGCTCGCCTTCTCATTGGCGCCCGGCTTGCGAATATCAATGCCGCCCTTAAAGAAGGCGCCGTCTTCAATCGAGATGCGCTGCGCGGTCACATCGCCCGTCAGCGAACCTTCGCTGCGGATGTCCACGCGATCGCTGGCCGTCACGTTGCCGCGAACCTTGCCCAGCACGACGATCTCCCGCGCGGAAATGTTCGCCGCCACCTGGCCGTTGCGGCCTACGGTGACGCGGTTGCCGGGCAGGCTGATGGACCCTTCCACCTTGCCGTCGATGTACAGCGATTCTGACCCCGTCACTTCGCCCTTGATCACCAGGCTCTTGCCGATGGTGGCCTGTTCGCCTGAAGAAGCGGCGCTCTGCGGCGCCGGTGTGGCAGCGGGACGCGGACTCGCGTCGTAGGTTGTTGGTGCAGCCGGCGTTGCCGGACGCGCGGGCTCAGGGCTCGGCGGGTTGTTGCTGCTGCCTGGTTGATTCGGTTTCCACATGGTCACAAATTCCTTCCTTCTCAAGAAATATTGATGTTTGGTGCGCCCTGCCCCTGGCCTTCCGGGATCACTCGCCCGGGTCCATGCAGAACTGCAACGCCGACCCTCGTCCCTCCGGAGTTCGTGCCTCCGCGCAATGCCGCCGTTACCTGCATCTTAAACATCTTCTCGCAAATTGGCACACCTCTTTGTCGCGTGGAAATCCGCAATTGCGGATATCCGGGGACAAAACAACAACCAGCCGCAGAAAGCCGCCTCATCGTCGCGATTTCAATCAGTTCCCCGTGATCACCGAATCGCACCCATCTCACCCCGCATCTTTCGCTATAGAACCCCTTGATCGAAGGGCTTTCCCCATCCGAAAAGGAGCACCAGTCATGGTCAAATACGCGTTGTTCGGCATGCTCAAAGCCAAACCGGGCAAAGAAGCCGAAGTCGAAGCATTTCTGAAACAAGGCGCTGAATTAGCGAAGAACGAAAAAGGCACCGTTACCTGGTATGCAATCAATGAGGGCAACGGCCGTTACGGCATCTTTGACACCTTTGAGGACGAAGCCGGACGCGAAGCGCATTTGAACGGCGAAATCGCCAAGGCCCTGATGGCGAAGGCCGGAGAATTGCTCTCCGAACCGCCGCAGATCCACAAAATCGGCATCATCGCTACGAAGTAGGGTAGCGTCCTGCATTTGCGTTGATGGATGGGTGGAGAGCGTTCAGGAACGAATCAGAGGTTAAGTCTCAGGAGCCTTGCATTCATCCTGGCGTCAGCGATACGGCGCGCGCGCGCCTTTTCCTCCGCTGCTCTCCACCGCTCTCCCGACATTATGAGCGGGAGCAGAACGGCCACAAAAAGGGCTACAAATATCGCGATAAAAATGCCGACGGCTACCATGTCAGACTCCTGCGACGAGTATACCTTCCTGTCTCCGGCGGAACATCCCGGCTGTTCGGCCAAAAATGCAATCAACGCAGCTTTGGAGCATGATCCGTAGTAACCCCCTCCGCGTCCGTTCAGCAGCTTCCTTTACCATCGGTGCAGCGATGAACGACCGCGAATTGCTCCGCCACATCGAGCGCCTGCCCAACAGCCGCGCCGGCTACAAGCAATTGGTGCGCGAGCTCGGCCTCGGCGGCGGCCAGGAGCGCCGCCTGCTCCGCGAGCAGCTCGGCCGGCTCACCGGGAAGCGCCAGCTGGTGCAGACCGACGGCGATCACTGGTCCATCCCCAAAACCGCGCCCACCGAAGGCAAGCCCGCCCGCGGACACCTGCCCGGCCTGCGTGGCGATAACCTCGTCGCCGGACGCCTCGATCTCCATCGCGACGGCTACGGTTTTGTTCGCCCCAATCCGGCTGCCGCCGGAGCGCGCGCCCCCATCGATCAGGACGTCTTCATTCCCCCCGGCGAAATGGGCGGCGCCATGCAGGGCGATGAGGTGCTGGTCGAGCTGGCCCCGCCTCGCTTCGGCCGTGGCGACAATCGCCGCTCCGGCCGCGTCCTTCGCGTCCTCCAGCGTCGCAACGCGACCGTTGTGGGCATTTTTCATTACGCCCGCCGCGATCACGAACGCGCTCACTTCGTCGTCCCCTTCGACGAGCGCATGACCCAGCCCATCGCCATTCCCCTCGGCCTCGAAATTCCCGCCACTGCGGAATCCGCTACGCCGCATCGCGTCCTCGGATCGGAAGCCCGCGCTGCGGCCCACCACGACAACCTCGAAGGCCTGGTCGTCGACGTCGAAGTCACCGACTGGCCCTCCTCCACGCGTCCCGCGCAGGGCCGCGTCCTCGAAGTGCTGGGCGGCGAGGATGACTTCGGCGTTGACGTCGAGATGGTCATCCGCAAACACCATTTGCCCCGCGTTTTTCCGGATGCCGTCCTCGAGGAAGCGCGCGAAGTGGCTCATCTCGATTCCGAATTAGTCGAACAGCGGCGCGATTTCCGCGGCCTCCCCATCGTCACCATCGATGGCGAAACCGCGCGCGACTTTGACGACGCCGTGCTCGTCCGCCACCACGACGACGGCTCCTGGGAATTGCAGGTCCACATCGCCGACGTCGCGCAATACGTCCAGCCCGGCACGCCGCTCGACCTCGAGGCACGCCTGCGCGGCACCTCCGTATACTTTCCCGACCGCGCCATTCCCATGCTCCCGCAGGAACTATCGACGGACATTTGCAGCCTGCGCCCTAACGAGGATCGCCTCGTCCTCTCCTGCCTCATGCGCATCGATCCCCAGGGCGACATTCTCGACTACGAAGTCTGCGAGGGCGTCATTCGCTCCGCCCGCCGCATGACCTACACCCAGGTCCACCGCATCCTCGAAGGCGATCCCCAAACGCGCGCCGAGTTCGCGCCCCTCGTTCCGGAATTCGAGCGCATGATCGAGCTGGCGCGCATTCTCAATCGCAAACGCGAGCGCCGCGGTTCCATCGACTTCGATCTCCCCGAACCCCTCATCGAGTTCGACGAATTCGGCGCCATGAAATCCGTCACCCGCTCCGAACGCAACTGGGCGAATCGCCTCATCGAAGAATTCATGCTCTCCGCCAATGAGTGCGTCGCCTCGTGGATCCAAAACCTCGGCGTCCCCTCGCTCTACCGCATCCACGAAAAGCCCGAGCCGCGCCGCGTCGCGGAATTCGAGGAAATCGCCGCCGCCTTCGGCTATTCCCTTGGCGTCGGCAGCCTGCCGGTCAAAACTTTCCGCATGAAAAGCGAACGCCGCGAGCACAAGCAGGGCGGCAGCCGCACCCCGCGCAACTACGAAGTGACCGGCGATATTCCCATCACGCCGCGCATGTATCAAAAGCTCACCGTGAAGATCGCGGGCAAGCCCGAGGAGCGCATCCTCTCCTTCCTCATGCTCCGCTCCCTGCGCCAGGCGCGCTACAGCGAGAAGAACGAAGGCCACTTCGCCCTCGCCGCGCCCTGCTACACGCATTTCACGTCGCCCATTCGCCGCTACCCCGACCTCATCGTCCACCGCATCGCCAAAGCCCTGCTCGATGCCGGCATCGATGGCCACGGTGTATTGGCGGAAGGCGAGCCGCACGCAAAATCAAAGCCTGCGAAAGAGCATCACACTCCGCACAAAGCTGCCCTTGAACCGATTGCGGAAGGTGAACTCTCGTCCATCGGACAGGAGTGCAGCGAGAACGAACGCCGCGCCGCCGATGCTGAGCGCGAACTCGTCGAGTGGAAAAAAATCAAATTCATGCGCGACCGCGTAGGCGAAGACTTCAGCGGCATGATTCTCAACGCAACAAAATACGGTCTGTTTGTCGAACTGGACGACCTGTTCGTCGAAGGCCTGGTGCCGCTGCACACGCTCGGTGCGTACGACAACGACCACTACACCTATCGCGAAAACACGCGCCAGATCATTGGCGACCGCTGGGGCCGCAAATTCTCCGTCGGCGAACGCGTGCGCGTCGTGCTCGACCGCATCGACGCCGTCGAGAAGCGCCTGCAGTTTTCCATCTTGGATGAACAGGAATCCGTGCTGGCGAAACAGCCGGGCGGATCACCTCAGGCGAAGAAGAAAAAGCCCCGCCCCGAGCCTGCGCGTCCCGCCAAACCCGGCAAGCATCGCGGCTATCGCCCGCCGAATCTCAAGAAACTTCCAAAGAATAAAAAGAAGAAGCGTCGCTGAACGAATCGGCGTTTCTGCAGCCGGGCGCGCCCGATCTACACCACGTACATGATGGCAAGCGCGAAGAACCAGACGGCAGCCAATGAAACAGACGCAACGAAAACTCTAAGGCTGCGCTGCGACCGGAACGCAGCAGCAACAATCGCAGCAATGAGTGCTCCCGCAACATTCCCCGCACAAATGAAAAAGTGCAGATTCGAGTAATCCGGACCTAACGCCCCGCCCCACAAAAGCGCAAGCAACCACCATAGACATTCGACTGTCGCGATGATCAGCGATACGGTCCAGCGCTTCCGCGCAAAACTGTGCCACCATTCCCACCCAATCAAGATCAGGGCGACGGTTATCAGGACATCCTCGAGGACATCCATCTTGTAGACAATCATTGAGGGCTCACCGAAAAACGACGCGCCCTTCGCTCACCGTCAGCCGCACCCGCCCCTGGAATTCCCACCCGTCAAACGGCGTGTTCTTCGACTTCGATTTGGAATCCGCCGCGCGAAATACCCACTTCTCTGCTGGATCGAAGACCACCACATCGCCCGCCGCACCAACGGTCAAACTCCCGCGCCCATGCAATCCCAGCGCCGCCGCCGGACGGCTGGTCAGCAGCGCCAGCACCGCCCCGAGCGGCATCTTGTGTTGGACATGCAGCACGGAAATCGCCAGCCCCAGCGCAGTCTCGAGGCCGGTAATCCCATTCGGAGCGCGATCGAATTCCTGTTCCTTCTCATGCGCCGCGTGCGGAGCATGATCCGTCGCAATCGCGTCCACCGTCCCGTCCAGCAGCCCTTCAATCATCGCCGCGCGATCGCTCTCCGTGCGCAGCGGCGGATTCATCTTCGCATTCGTGTCGTAGTGCCCGATGCGCTCTTCCGTCAGCACAAAATGGTGCGGCGTTACTTCGCACGTCACATGCAGCCCCGCCTTGCGCGCCGCCCGCACCGCATCCAGCGCCTTCTTCGTCGAGAGATGCGCAACGTGCAAATGTCCGCCTTTCACTTTTTCCAGAAGCGCAATGTCCCGTTCCACCAGCCCCGACTCCGCTTCAATCGACATGCCGCGCAGCCCCAGCCGAAACGCCAGCGCGCCCGCATTCATCGAGCAGCCGCCGGTCAGCCGCGTGTCTTCCGCATGTTGAATCACCGGCAGCCCCAACTGCGCCGCGGCCCGCAGCGCCTCCAGCATGATCGCGTCGCCGAGGATCGGCTTGCCGTCGTCGGTCACCGCAACCGCGCCCGCATCCTTCATCGCTGCGTAGTCGGTCAGCGACTCGCCCATCGATCCGCGCGTCGCCGCCGCAATCGGATACACCCGCGCCGAAGCTCCCCGCTCAGCCGCCTGCATCCACCGCGTAATCTCCGGCGAGTCGTTCACCGGAATCGTATTCGGCATCGCGCAAACGGTTGTGAATCCGCCTGCCGCCGCAGCCGCCGTCCCGCTCGCAATCGTCTCTTTGTAGCCTTGCCCCGGCTCGCGCAAATGCACGTGGATGTCGATCAGCCCCGGCGCAACCACCAACCCCTTCGCATCGAAGACCTCCGCGCCGTCAGCCTTGATCTTTCCCGGCGCATCGATCGCCGCCACTTTCCCATCTCGCAGAAGCACATCGCGCACAGCATCCATCTTCGTCGCCGCATCCACCACGCGTCCGCCGCGAATCAGCAAACTCTTCATCGGCGATCAACCTTCACGCCAGCCAAAGCGCGCGCCACCAGTGCCATGCGAATCGGAACGCCGTGATGCACCTGCTCCGCAATCGCCGAATTCGGACCATCCGCCACTTCGCTCGTAATCTCCATCCCGCGAATAATCGGCCCCGGATGCATCACCAGCGCCTCCGGCGCATGCGCCGCCATGCGGTCCGCGTTGGCCTGGTAGCGCCGGCGATAGTCGTCAAGGTCGATCTTCATCCCCGCCAGCCGCTCCGCCTGAATGCGCAGCATCATCACAATCTGCGACCGCCGCAGCGCCGCATCAAAATCGCGCTCCACCTGAATCCCCGGCCCCATGCTGGACGCAATCTCCGGCAGCAGTTCCGGCGGCCCGCACAGAATCACCTGCGCCCCCAGCCGCGGCAGCGTCAACAAATTCGAGCGCGCCACGCGGCTGTGCAGAATGTCCCCGCAAATCGTGACAGTCACGCCGCGCAGGCACTTCTCGCTGATCGCGGTTGCTTTGATGCCACGAAACCGCAGCATCGTTCGCAAATCCAGCAGCGCCTGCGACGGATGCTCCGCCATGCCATCTCCGGCATTCAGCACCGGCAAGCCCGTCGCGCGAGCCAGCAGATACGGCGCGCCCGAATAAGGACTGCGCAGAATAATGCACTCTGCCCCCAGCGCTTTCAGCGTGATCCCTGTGTCCTTGAGCGATTCGCCTTTTTCGATGCTCGACGAAAGCGAGCTCACCAGCGTGGTATCCGCTCCCAGCGCCTTCGCGGCCAGTTCGAACGAAGTCCGCGTCCGCGTGCTCGATTCGTAAAACAGCAGCGCCACACGGCGCTTCGCCAGCCGTTTCGCCCGGCGCAGCGGCTCTTCTTTTTCGAGCGTATCGGCCGAGAGCAAAATCCGCCGAATCTCAGCGACAGAGAAATCGCTGGCCGAAATGGCAGACTGCGGATGGATGGCCCTCTGAAAAAGGGCAGGCTCAAAAAAAGGAATTGCGGAGGTTTTTTGCGGCTTGCTGCGGGATGGTTTCCTCGTCTGCGCCATCTCCCCGAATCATTCTTGCTGCGTTACGCCGCCCAAAACCAGGCGGTCCAGTATTTGCGGATCAGTCCCGCTCAGCTAGACCCGTTCAACCAGCAGCACCTGCTCGTCGTTGTCCACTTCTTTCAGCTTCACTTCAATAATCTCGCGCGCCGACGTGGGAACAGACCGCCCCACGAAGGTCGCTTCAATCGGCAATTCCCGATGTCCGCGATCGATCAGCACCAGCAACTGCACCCGCTGCGGCCGCCCGTGATCGAACAGCGCATCCAGCGCCGCGCGAATCGTCCGTCCCGTGTACAGCACGTCGTCAATCAGGATCACGTCGCGGCCGTTCACGTCGAACCCCAGCGAGCCCTCGACGACCACCGGGCGAACATCGCGCGTCGAAAGATCGTCGCGATAAAAACTGATGTCCAGCACGCCCGTATCGACCGGATGCTTCTCAATACCGCTGATCAGCGCTGCCAGGCGCTCGGCAATCGGCACGCCGCGCCGCTTGATCCCCACCAGGCCCAGGTTTCCCGCGCCGTTGTTCTTCTCAATGATCTGGTGTGCGAGCCGGACCAGCGTCCGTTCAATCTCTGAAGCGGACATAATCCGCCCCTTCTCGCGCAGTGTGGGCGTAGCGGCTGTCTGCAGCTCTGTCATAAGAGTAAAGCCGATGATACGAGGCCTCGCCCCGCGCCGCAAGCGTCTATGTGTTCAAAACCGCATGCGTTTTTTTGATCGCTGATCGCGGATCGCCGATCGCGGATTACAGGCTGCGCTGCACGCCCGCGCGCATCGCCAGAATGCGCCCCGCAATCGCTGCCCCTGTAGCAGCAAACAGCACCGTGCTAACCGCGACACCTGCAATCGCTGAAAGACCAATCGCCGCGTGCCCATCGGCCGAGAGCCAGAAGTTCGCCATATTGTGAAATATCTGCGGGGCCTGCTGCACGGCTTCGGGATTGGTTTTCAGCATCTGGTCCGCAGCCTGCTGCGCAAAGTTGGTGAACTCCGCGTCAATCGCCGCTCCCTGATGCAGCATGTAGCGCTCCACTACCATCCGCAGCGCATCGGCCACGCCAGCCACCGCGGCGGCAGCCATGCCCAAAATCGATCCGACCCGCCACCCAATGCGTCCGTCGGTAAAAGCCGCGCTGCGCCGTCGATACAGCGCAATGGCGGCGAACCCGCCCCCAATCGCAAACAGGGAGCCTCCCGGCACCGGAGCCAGCAACCCAACCGGCAGCGCGACAATCAGCGCCGAAGTAATCGCAATCCGCCATTCCACGTTATGCGTGTCGCCGCGAAACAGGATGGGCGGCGGCGGCGGAACCGTCGCATCCGCGGCTTCCACCATCAACTGCGGAGCGCCGCAATGGACGCAAAATCCTTCACCCTCATGCAGGGCATTGCCGCAGCGATGGCACACCAGGTCCATGCTTTGACCCTATCGCACGCGAGCGGCGAGTGCAATGCGGGATTCTGCGCGCAGCCGGACCCCTGATCGCCCCTGCGCCAAAACCGTTTGAAGGTTAATCGCTTTTCGATTCGTCGCCGTCCAGGCCTTCCGGCAACTGCAGCTCAACCAGGGAAAACTTCGTCCCCTCACTGGTCGTCTTGAACGCCAGAATATGCTGGTGCCGCTTCGATCCGGCCTTCAGCGTCAGTCCGCTGTCGTCGGTAATGCTGGTGCCATTCCCATTAATCTTTACACGCGAGTGAGAATCTTCTTTGCAGGTAAGCCCCTGCGCCGTAATGGTGGCCGTCCCGACCGGATGATTGCCATCGCATTGCAGCACCACTCCGAAACGGCCCATCGCGTCCTTATAGAAAGCCAGCACCTTGTCCTGCGCGTCAGGAGACTGGTAGGTCACTACCTTCACGTGCAGTTGCCACTGGCCAAAGCCCATGTGCACGTCGGCGGATTTGTCGCCTTCCTTGTCCGGGCTGATCTGCGCGCCAGGATAAACGGGTAAGCCGAGATCTCCCGCTGCAGTCTGGTCGGAACGCACATGCAGCCCGCCCAGCGGCGTATCGATCTTGACGTTCTTGTCGTCGCCGTTCTTGCCCTTGTCCACCTGCACATGGCAACCAGCCGCGGAGAGCAGCGTGCCAATCACCATTGCCTGCCACAAAAAGCGGATTCTCATAGCCCATTTCCCCTTGCAGGAAACAATACGCCGGAGAAACACCATTCGTTCCGCTGATTTTAGGGGTTATCGCGCTGCGAAGGCTGCCGCTGCGCCCGTCTTACCCAACGCCCAGCATCCGCTTCTTCCCCACCGGCATCGCAAACTGGGCCAACCCGCTGCGATCCGGGACGGCCAGCATCTCCGGAATCTGGTCTGCGGCCAGAGGACGCCCATACAGCCATCCCTGTGCCAGGTTGCACCCGGTCTGCAGCAGGATCTTCTCCTGCTCGCGCGTCTCTACGCCTTCCGCCAGGGTCACCAGGCCCAGACTCTGCCCCAGCCCCACCACCGCTGACACAATCTTGCGGCTCTCCGGGCGGATAACCATCTCATTCACGAAACTCCGGTCCACCTTGATTTGATCGAAGGGCAGCGCCAGCAAATGCCGCAGGCTGGCATACCCCGTGCCGAAGTCGTCCAGCGCCAGGCGGCAGCCCATTTCCTTCAACTCGCGCGCAATCGTCACCGCCAGGTCCTCGTTGTCCAGGATGGCGCTCTCGGTAATCTCGATGGTCAGCCGGTGCAGGGGCAGCCCTGCTTGTTCCGCCGCCTCGCGAATTTGCGTCGGCAGGCTGCGAAAACGCAGCTGGATCGGCGACACATTCACCGCCAGCGTCAGCCGGTCCGGCAAAACCGCTGCCGACCGAAACGCCTTGCGCAGAATCTGCCGGGTCAGGATGCCGATGATCCCCAGCTCTTCTGTGGTCTGAATAAAATTCTTTGGCAGAATCAGCCCAAGGGTCGGATGACGCCAGCGCGTCAGCACTTCAAACCCCGTCAACCGCACCGTTCGCAGATCCACCACTGGCTGAAAGCACGGCACAATCGCGTCGCTTTCGATGGCGTGTCGAACTTCTGCGGGGCTGACAAGCATGGGGCGATCATACTGCGCCGGAACCGCTTTGTTATGTACCAATTCGAGTCATTACGGCTGGGTAGTTCCGAGGGTAACTTTGGTTCCCAGTTCCGCACTAATGGGGGACCTTCTAGCTGTCGCGAAACACCCGCATCGACCGTCCCCCCAGAATTACCTTCTTCTTCGGCCTCGCTTTCGCGAATGGATCGTCAATGTTCTCCGTATCCAGCACCTGCTTCCACAGCGTCCCGGCCGGCGGCGGTGGCAGCGTGAATTCGACTCCCTCATGCGCTGCATTCACCAGAATCAGAAAGCTGTGGTCGATAATTGGCTGCCCGTCCTCATCCGTGATCTGCAGCGTCTTCCCGTTGTACATCAGCGCCAGCGCGCGATTCCACGCGGTGTTCCACGCTTCGTCTGAGAATTCTTTGCCGTCCGTGCTGTACCACGCAATATCCCGCTCCACCGACCCGCGGATCACGCGGTCCTGAAAGAATTTGCGCCGGTGCAGATTCGGGTGCTCGAGCCGCAGATGAATCAGCTTTGCCGTGAACTCCCGCAGCCGCTCTTCAGAAGGCGTCAGCTTCCATTGAAACCAGCTCAGTTCGTTGTCCTGGCAATAGCCATTGTTATTTCCCTTTTGCGTCCGCGCAATTTCGTCGCCGCCACAAATCATCGGCACCCCCTGCGACAAAAGCAGCGTCGTCAGAAAATTCCGGATCTGCCGCTCGCGCAGCGTGTTGATCGCCGGATCGTCCGTCGGCCCTTCCGCGCCCATGTTCCAGGAATCGTTGTTGTTGGTCCCGTCCGCGTTGTTCTCGCCGTTCGCTTCGTTGTGCTTCTCGTTGTAGCTCACCAGATCGCACAGTGTGAACCCGTCATGCGCCGTCACGAAATTAATCGACGCATACGGCTTGCGGCCATCCATCTCATACAAATCCGACGAGCCGGTCAGCCGGTACGCAAAATCCGACAGCAGCCCGCTGTCCCCTTTCCAGAACCGCCGCACCGTGTCTCGATAACGCCCATTCCATTCCGCCCACAGCACCGGAAAATTGCCCACCTGATAGCCGCCCTCGCCCACATCCCAGGGTTCGGCGATCAATTTCACATCGGCCAAAGTCGGATCCTGATGAATCGTGTCGAAGAAGCTCGAGAGCTTCGACACCGCGTGCAGCTCACGCGCCAGCGTGCTCGCCAAATCGAAGCGGAACCCGTCCACGTGCATCTCCGTCACCCAGTAGCGCAGCGAATCCATCACCAGCTTCAGCACCTGCGGATTCATCACGTTCAGCGTGTTCCCCGTCCCCGTGAAATCCATGTAGTAGCGCGGCGCTTCCTGCACCTGCCGGTAATACGTCGTGTTGTCGATTCCTTTCATCGACAGCATCGGCCCCAGGCGATTGCCCTCGCACGTGTGGTTGTAGACCACGTCCAGGATCACTTCGATCCCGGCCCTGTGCAGGTCCTTCACCATCTGCTTGAACTCGACGACCTGCTGCCCCATGTCTCCCGACGAGCTGTACCGCGCCATCGGAGCGAAGTAGCTCAGCGTGTTGTAGCCCCAGAAGTCCCGCAGCCCGCGATCCACCAGGTGCCCCTCGTCGATAAACGCGTGAACCGGCAGCAGCTCCACCGCCGTGATGCCGAGCTTCTGCAGGTAAGCGATGCTCGCTTTCGAGGCCAGCCCCGCATACGTGCCGCGCAACGGCTCGGGCACCGCTTCATTCAGCTTCGAGAAGCCCCGTACATGCACCTCGTAAATCACCGAATCCGCCAGCGGCGTTTCCGGCGGAAAATCTCCATTCCAGTCGAAACGCCCATCGATCACCACCGACTTCGGCACGCCCGCCGCCGAATCCTGCTCGTCGATGGTCAGATCGTTCCCGCTCTTCACGTCGTAGGGATAAATCGGCGCCTTCCAGTCCACATCCCCGGTCAGCGCTTTCGCATACGGATCGACCAGCAGCTTTTTGGAGTTGAACCGCAGCCCGTTCTCCGGCTGCCATGGCCCGTCCACCCGGAATCCATACCGTTGTCCCGGCTTGATGTTGCGGATGAGCCCGTGCCATACAAACGCGGTGCGCTCGTGCAGCGTTACGCAGTCCGTCTCGTTCCCGGCTTCGTCAAAAAAACAAACCGATACTCCGGTCGCATTCTCAGAAAAAAGAGCGAAATTCGTGCCTTTTGCCGTCGGAGTTGCGCCCAATGGATAGGGCTTTCCCGGCAATAATGTGCGTTCCATGCGTTCTGTCTTCCTCGGGTGGGGGGTCGTGCCGGCGGTTGCCTGCGTGTTGTGTTCGGTACCGAGGGTGTTAGATGCACGTCCGCCGCAGTTCACTGTCCCTGGTTCGTTGCCCCCTTTACGGCCAAACACTTACCCGCGGCAAGCCATCTCGCGCCGCGCCTCTCCGCATCCTCTTCAGGTAGCGTCGCCATCGCGAGGCGACGCACACAGCACCACGGCAGGGGCGCAGGTTTTCGCGATTTCCTCTGCTTGCCCCCGGCGCAGGAGAATCGCGCCAGCCGGGGGACCCTGCCGATCCACTCCCCTGGCAGAATCGCAGGCTTCCGGTTCTCAGGCTTCCGTTTTGCTCCCGCGCGCTTCCTAATTTCTTGCCCCCGCCCACCAGGGGCGTACTGTTGAAATCAGAAAGAAGGCTCATGAACGTCCGCAGGCATGTTTGGAGCTGGCTCGCAGCCGGTTCTCTTCTCACCTTTTTAGGCGGCTGCTCCAATTCCGCCAATCAGCCGACCGCCAAAAACTTCATCACCGTTCTCAACGCCTACTATCAGGACCGCAACGACTGCCTCTTCCCCGGCGGCCGCCAGTTCCCCTATGAGGTCGCCCCCGGCGAAGGAGCGAAGCAGAGCAAGCAGCAGATGGACTCGCTCAAAGACGCCGGCCTCATGACCCGTCTCGAAGACCTCGACCTCCATGTCGATTCCTATTCGCTCAACCTCGCCGGCCAGCGCTACGGCCCGCGCTTCTGCTACGGACACCGCGTCGTCAACGGCATCGTGAGCTTCACCCCGCCCGGCCCGCAGAACGGATTCACCGAGACCACGGTGACCTACAGCTACTCCATGGAAGACGTCCCCGTCTGGGCAAAAACCGCCGAGATCGAAGCCGCCTTCCCGCAGCTGGCAAAAGACCTGGGCCCCAACCCCACCGACCAGCAAACCCTGGCAACAGCAGGAGCCGGCTGGCAAGTGCCGCAGTAGATTGTGCGCCGTTTTCCTCAGCCGACCAACGACGCCAAAAAACTGATTCTATTTAGCTTAACTATTTGATTTCGCTGCATGCGGCATGATGCAGCATAATGCATCAAATAGCTGCAATGTGCCGCATTCGTGTCATACTGGGAATTGAGTGAGCAGCAAGCCCAAATCGGAGAGTTCGAAAAATCGTTTGTCAGTTTCGCTGACAAATTCAGAACTCAATGAGCTACTCTCGCTCAAAGATCGACACCATGTCTCTCTGGCGTGGCTCGGGCGACAGGCAATTGTTGAATTCATTGATAAATACCGGGAAGAGAATGTTCAGCTCCCTCTGAAGTTGACCATACGGAGCATCCATGACCGCTAAAGACATCACGGCGATTGACCTCTTTTGCGGTGCGGGCGGTCTCTCCGAAGGCTTTCGCCGAGCGGGCATTCAAGTGCTCGCCGGCCAGGACTTCGATGAAGCTGCCGGCGCTACCTTTGCGTCCACACATAATGAAGCAAGATTCTTACCGGGCCCGATTCAGAAAGTCAGTGCCGCGGACCTTCTCCGTGCAACCGGACTGAAGCGGGGCGAAGTGGATGTTCTGCTCGGTGGACCGCCATGTCAAGGATATTCCGTCTACAACCATCAACGAGGTGCGGACGACCCCCGTGCGGGCCTGTTCCGAGAATACCTGCGCATTGTTGAAGGCTTGCGTCCAAAGTGGCTTGTCATGGAAAACGTCACAGGAATCACATCCATTTCCGGTGGCGCGATTGTGCGTGAAATCGAACTGGGTATGGATAAATTGGGTTATCGCGTTCGAATGAAAGTCCTGAAGGCCGAGGAATTCGGAGTTCCTCAGGAGCGTCGGCGCATCTTTTTCATCGCAACTCGCACTTCGAGTCCCATCATGTATCCAGACCCGACGCACGGACCGGGATTGGCAGATTTCGTCACAATCTGGGATGCAATCTCAGACCTCCCTCTGGTAGCCAATGGCGGAATCGATTGCGGGTTGGAGTACGCGAGCGGCCCCAGGAATGATTACCAGAAAATGCTTCGTGGGAGAAAGCAACGCATTACCAACCATGAGCCCCCCCGCTTGGCGCGGGTAAACGAAGAACGCATGAAGCACATCCCCCCGGGGGGATCGTGGAGAGACCTACCTTTTGCGCTGCTCCCACAAGGAATGCGCCGGGCAAAGAGAAGCGATCATACTAAGCGCTATGGTCGGCCCCGCAAGACCGATCTGGCGTGCACAATCTTGACTAAGTGTGATGTGCACTGGGGAGCATACATCCATCCGGTCCAAAACCGTGCCATCACCGTACGCGAGGCCGCGCGGCTACAGTCGTTTCCCGACTCGTTTGTGTTTCAGGGAAGCAAAACGGACCAGTACAGGCAGGTGGGTAATGCAGTCCCACCGCTGCTTGGCTACCAAGTGGCACGGGCTGTATTGACGGCAATGGAAGCACCGGAAGCGGATTACTCCATTGCTGATGCGATACCGGGTGAATTGTTCGACCTTGCGGCAGCGGTCTGAACGCCTCCGCCTATGCTCTGCTTTCCTCTGGGATCTCGAGACTTGATTCATTAGGTTCGACCCGCGTACGCTTCTCCACATCATCGATTGAAACGAAACTCGCCGCGTAGGATTTCGGTATGTCACTCGAAATTGTGGAAACGTTTGGTTATCTCACCAGCGATCACTCAGAAGCGGCGGAGGCACAGCGGCGGAGCGAAATTTGTCCCTTTCTCCGAAAAACATGCTGGAAACGCTTTCGGTCCGGCGGGGTAATCAGCGGCACCTGCACCGTTAAGCCATCTCAAAGCGGAGAAGTAATAGTCTGCCCGGACAGACTGTACGCTGAGGATTTTCGAGTGCTACGAGATGTGGCGGAAGACGCCTTCGGTCCGGGGTTGAGGCTAATTGGTCCCGCCGACGTAGCCGCAACTCAAGGAGAACAGCACCGCGTGGTCGTTTTTGGCAAACGCTGGGGCAAGGAGCTTAGAGTTCCGAAGTCCGATGCAGATGGGAAGGGATTCTCAGCGGACTGGATTTTAGTCCGAATAACGGATGCCGGAAAAATTGAGGAGTTCGTTCCCGTTGAGGTCCAATCAATGGACACAACTGGAAGCTACCAGGGGGAATGGTTCAAGTTATTCGGCAAGCATCTTGATGAAAAACGTAAGCCAACTAATTCGAACATCAATTGGGAAAATGTCAACAAGCGCATCATCCCACAGCTCCTAGTTAAAGGCAACGTATTTGGGAATGAGCCCCTATGCAGGAAGGGGCTATATTTCATATGCCCGGAACCGGTATATCAGCGTCTGAACATGCGGCTCGGAGCGAAACTATCGAGACGTCCGAAGCAGCCAACTGCGCTAACGTTCCGGTGGTACAAGCTTGCCGAGAGGGCCACTGCGGGTTCAATTCGCCAGCTAGAGTTTGTGGACCAATTCACCACTACTATCGAAAACCTTAAAGAAGCATTCAACTCCACCCTTAACCTGCCAGCCATGGGGGCAATGGCCACGAAAATTCAGAAAGCCTTGGACGACTCGCTAAACAAGGTGAAGCGTTGAGTAGACGCACGATCTGGACAGGAGCATGGACAGAATTTCGTCGAAGCTGCGCAGCGAGAACATGCGACGGATCACGGGCAAGAACACATCGCCCGAGCTAATCGTCAGACGCTTGCTATTCCAACACGGCTTTCGTTACCGACTACATCGGGCCGACCTGCCAGGCAAGCCCGACATTGTTTTTGTCGCTCGCCGCAAAGTCATTTTCGTTCACGGCTGCTTTTGGCACGCTCATACTTGCCGGGTGGCGCACCAACCGAGGACGAACGAGGAGTACTGGTCACCGAAGTTGCAGCGCAACCAGGAACGAGACGCACAACACCTTGGTTCATTGAAGGCCGAAGGATGGGATGTGCTGACAATCTGGGAATGCGAATTGAAAAACGTTGCCTCTGTTAAGCACAGGCTAATTCGCTTTATGGGTAAACACCAAAGCGAAGCGAAGGGGTGAAAATCCGCTGCAGATATTTGAGTACTCGCGCAAAGATTCCCCGGTGAGATAGACAATCGCGTAAGCTTTTGATTCCAGAAATGGTCGGGACGGGCAGATTTGAACTGCCGACCCCTCGCACCCCAAGCGAGTGCTCTACCAGGCTGAGCCACGTCCCGACTAACCGCAGAGGTCTACTCGAAAAGTTTACCACCTCACTCCCGCCTCGCGATTCCCCCAGCCCTCCATCCCGCCCACCGCCCGCATCCATTACCATCCCAACAGGGAAGTCTTCCGCGGAGGAACGCTTTGAATCAGCCCGGCCTGCACCAACCCACCCACAAGTCCCGTCTTCTTTTCGTCCTGCCTGCCCTGCTTGTGAGCTCGCTGGCGATCCTCGCCGCGCCCGCTCTGCGCGCAGCCGACGCCCCGCCCACCCGCGCTACCCTCGCCAACGGCATGCGGGTCGTCATCATTCGCAATTCCCTCGCGCCCGTGGTCACCGTCGAAGCCAACTTCATGGTCGGCGGCGACGAGACTCCTGACGGATTCCCCGGTATGGCCCACGCCCAGGAACACATGGCCTTCCGCGGCTGCAATGGCATGACCGCCGACCAAACCGCCGCCATCTTCGCGGAGCTCGGCGGCGAGAACAACGCCGACACCCAGCAGAACATCACGCAGTATTTTGAAACCATCCCCGCTGCCGATATCGACGTTGCCCTCGAAGCCGAGGCCGCCTGCCTCCGCGGCGTCGACGACTCCCAGGCAGAGTGGGAGCACGAGCGCGGCGCCATCGAGCAGGAAGTCTCCCGCGACCTCTCCAACCCCACCTACAAATTCATCGACCGCCTCAACAACGAGCTGTTCGCCGGCACGCCCTACTCGCACGACGCCCTCGGCACCCGCGAATCCTTCGACAAAACCACCGGCGCCATGCTCAAGGATTTCTACGCCAAGTGGTACACCCCGTCGAACATGATCCTCGTCATCGTCGGCGACGTCGACCCCGTCACCACCCTCGCGAAAATCAAGCAGCTCTACAACGACATTCCCAGCCACCCACTGCCCCAGCATCCGCCCATCAATCTGCAGCCGGTCAAGCCGGACACCTTCACTCTCGACAGCAACCTCCCCTACGTCCTCGGATTTATCGCGTGGCGCATGCCCGGCACCGACTCGCCGGATTACGCCGCCATGCAGATCCTCGGCGACGTTCTTTCCAGCCAGCGCGCCGACGTCTACGGCATGGTCCCGGCTGGCAAAGCCTTAGCGGCTGAATTCGGAGTGGCCGAGACCTATCCCGAAGCCAGCGTCGCCTTCGGCCTCGTCGCTCAGCCCGCCGGAGTCGACACCACGCCCGCCCTCGATGAACTGCGCCAGATCATCAACAAATACGCGCAGGATGGCGTGCCCGCAGAACTGGTCGACGCCTCCAAGCGCGCCGAGATTGCCCAGGCGGAATTCCAGCGCAACTCCATCTCCGAACTCGCCGAAGTTTGGTCGAACGCCCTCGCTTCCGAAGGCCGCAATTCGCCCGACGAAGACGTCGACGCCATCCGTAAGGTCACCGTGGCCGATGTGAACCGCGTAGCAAAACAATATCTGCTCAACGCCAACACCATCACCGCGACGCTCAAGCCCGTCCCCAGCGGAGAGTCCGTTTCCGCCAAAGGTTTTGGCGGAGCGGAAAGCGTCACCTCCGCGCCCACCAAGCCCGTCGTTTTGCCGGAGTGGGCCGCCAAAACCCTCGACGAACTGCAGATTCCCGAGAACTACCTCAAAGTCTCTGACACCAAACTCTCCAACGGCATCCGCCTCATCGTCCGCACGGACACTACCAGCCCCACCGTCACCGTCATGGGCGGGGTCAGGCACAATTCCGATCTGCAGACGCCTCCAGGACAGGAGGGTGTCGGCGACATCCTCGACGGCCTCTACTCCTACGGCACAACCTCGCTCGATCGACTCGCCTTCGCCAAAGCGCTCGACGATATCGCCGCCACCGAGAGCGCGGGCGACCACTTCTCCGTAAAAGTCCTGAAGGAATATTTTTCGCAGGGCGTCCAGTTGCTCGCCGACAACGAACTGCATCCCGCTCTGCCCCAGCGCGCCTTCATGATCACGCAGCAGCAGACGTCGCAGTTTGTTGCCGGGAATTTGAAGAGCCCTGGCTACCGCACTTCGCGCGCGCTCGATCTCGCGCTGCTCCCCTCTGGCGACCCGGTGCTGCGTGAAGTCACGCCCGACACCGTCTCCAAACTCACGCTCGACGGAGTCAAGCAGTATCACGACGCAACCATTCGCCCCGACCTCACCACCATCGTCGTCATCGGCGACGTCACGCCCGACGACGCCAAAGCCGTCATCGAAAAATGGTTTGGCGGATGGCAAGCCACCGGCGCGGCGCCCAACACCACGCTGCCTGCGGTCCCCGTCAACAAGCCATCCGCCGCCAACGTCCCCGATCCTGAGGCCGTGCAGGATTCGGTCATGCTCGCCGAACAAATCGACGTCAACCGCTTCAGCCCCGACTACTATCCGCTCCAGCTCGGCAATCACGTGCTCGGCGGCGGCTTCTACGCCACGCGCCTCTATCACGACCTGCGCCAGGTGGCGGGCTACGTCTATAACGTCAACGTCGCCATGAGCGCGGACAAGACCCGCGCCAGCTACTCCGTCGACTATGGCTGCGATCCGCCCAACGTCTCCAAGGCACGAGCCCTCATCGAACGCGACCTCAACCAGATGCGCACGCAGAATGTGTCGGACGCCGAATTGCATCAGGCGAAAGCGCTGCTGCTCCGTTCCATTCCGCTCAGCGAAGGCAGTGAAGACGCGGTGGCCGGAGGCCTGCTCGGCCGCGCCGACATGGGCCTCCCGCTCGACGAGCCGATCGTGGCCGCGAAAAAATATTCCGCGCTCACCGCCGACGACATCAAAGCCGCCTTCGCCAAACACGTTGACCCGGCCAACCTCGTCCAGGTCGTAAGAGGCCCAGCGCCGCAGTAGATTGAGTCGTGGCTCGAATCGCCGGAGCGTAATGCTAGCGCACGCAGGTGCCCCATATCTCGCCGCTTTTGCGAGATGGGGGACTCGCGCGAAGCGCCCGCACTTGCCTTCCCTGGAACCTACGCCTGGTCCTTCTCCCCGAAGTGGTGCCGCCGCAGTTGCACCAGAAACAGCGCCAGCAGCCAGCTGCCGTACGTGCGCTTGTGGCATGCACGGCAGCGCATCGGATACTGGAGCACCGCAAAGTGCTCCAGATCGCGAAAGCGCAGACTGGATAACCGGAATTCCGTCCCCTGGCACCGTGAGCAGACCATGATGCGATCAGCCTACGAATAGTATTCCGCGGCGTCAATCCTTGCGTGAAAAGTCGCCCCGCACCCCGACTTTTCCGCCGACTCCCGAGCCCCTTCCGGTGTACCTTTGGGGTAAGCGTCTGGAGGTTTCCCCCATGGTCTGGGACGTGTCCTACACCTGCGATATCTGTGGCAAGAAGAAGGGCGAATCCAACCACTGGTGGATGCTGATGCTGGGCGACGTTCCCTGCTTCGAAGAGGGCCAGCCCAATCAGCGCTTCACCATTCTTCCCTGGAACGTCAACGAGAGCCGCAACGGCGAAATGCGCCACCTCTGCGGTCAGGGTTGCGCCATGAAAGCCCTCGAGCGCTTCATGACCAACCGCACCATCGAGATGGAGATGGCCGAGGCGGATTAAGTGCTTTTCATTCCGCGAAAAGCCGCAATCTGATTATTGTTGGTCTGCGCAGCCAATCGCCCTGCTGTTCGTCTAAAGTCCCGGCGAAAGGACCCGCGATGAATCTTCGACGGTCTCAGCTCGCATGCGCCACGGTCGCATTATCATGTTTCGCGATCGGCTGCGGCACGCCCATGCGCACCCTCAGTTCCATCACCGTCGCTCCGGCCACAGCCTCCGGTTCCCAGGTCCAGTTCACGGCAACCAGCCACTGGAACACCGATCCGCTCACCATCACGCCGCGGTCCGTCAGCTGGAATGTGTGCAGCACCGCGGGATCGCCCTCCAGCCTCGTCACCGTCAGTTCCAGCGGCCTCGCGCAATGCGCAAAGGGAACCACTGGCACCTTCACCATCTACGCAAATCATCCCGTAGTCCCCGACTCCGGCGCTACCTGTCTCGCTATCAACGCCTGCGGAGGCGGATGCGGCATCGTCACCGGAACCGCGCAAATCACCTGCCCCCCGACCCCATAAATAGGTCGCTCAGCGCAGTGCGGAGTCAGATCGATTGCAAACACCTGTTTTCGGCTCACAGGGTTGCCGCGCATTGCGCGCTCCGCCTGGACGGCTAGTCCTTAGCGCAGCAGATCTTCGAGAGCCGCGCTCAGTTCCGTCTTCTCATCGCGATACTTCACAATCACCGGCGTGTAGACGCTCAATCCCCACTCCTGGCCCATCCCCTTCGTCACCGCCCGCGCGCCCGGCACCACCACCGCGCCTTCGGGAATAATCAGCGGCTTTTCGCCATCTGCCCGCAGCACCTCGCCGCGTGCGACATCGTAAACCGGCGTGCCCCGCGTCAGAATCGTTCCTGCCGCCAGCACCGCCCGCCTGCGCACAATCGTTCCCTCATAAATGCCGCAGTTGCCGCCCACCAGCACATCGTCTTCCAGCACTACCGGACTCGCGTTCACCGGCTCCAGCACCCCGCCCACCTGCGCTGCCGCACTCAGATGCACGCGTTTGCCGATCTGCGCGCAGCTTCCCACCAGCGAGTGCGAATCGATCATGGTCCCCTCGTCCACATACGCGCCCACGTTCACAAACATGGGAGGCGCGGCAATCACCCCCCGCGCCACATATGCTCCCGCCCGCACCGACGACCCGCCCGCCACAATGCGAACCCCCTGCTCCGCAGTAAACCGCCGCGCCGGGAACGTCGACTTATCGACAAACGACAGCCCGCGTCCCGAATCCTCCAGTTGTCCCAGCCGAAACCCCAGCAGAATCCCCTGCTTCACCCAAGCATTCACGCGCCATCCGGTCGGCCGATCAGCATCCGGCTCCGCCGCCCGCACATCGCCCGCCTCCAGCGCATCGCGCATCGCCAGAAACGCAGCCATCGCCTCGGCATCGCCCACCGCCGCAGCACCCGCCGCAAAATACTGCTCGATCTTTTCTCTGAGACTCATCGCTCAGCCGAGTGTATCAACGCGCCATCGACGCGAACGCGCCGCGAAACGGTATGCTGACCACGAAGCTGTCATGCCCCGCCCGAAGCCAACCCGCAACCTCCCCGGCGAACTCGCCCTCATCGATTCCATTCGTCGCAAAGCGTCCGCAGGTCGCGCCTCCAGCACCCTGCGCCTCGGCATCGGCGACGACTGCGCCATTCTCCGCCCCACCACCGGCTACGAAATCTGCGTCACCACCGACTTCTCCCTCGAGAACGTCCACTTCCGCCGCGACCTGCACCCGCCCCAATCCGTCGGACACCGCTGCCTCGCCCGCGGACTCAGCGACCTCGCTGCCATGGGAGCCGATCCCCTCGCCGTCTTCCTATCGCTCGCCCTGCCGGCGCGCACACCACGCGCATGGGTCGATGGATTGATGGAAGGCCTGCTCGCCCTGGCCCGCCGCCACCACGTTCCGCTCGCCGGCGGCGACACCGCCCAATCGCCGCAGCTCATCGCCGCCGACATCATCGCCGTCGGCCAGCTCCCCCGCAACGCAGCCCTCCTCCGCTCCGGCGCTCAGCCCGGCGACACCCTCTACGTCACCGGCGCCCTCGGCGGATCAGCCGCCGAACTCCTCGCCCTCACGCGAAGCCCCAAACAATTCCGCAATTTCACCCAGGCGACCAGCGGCCATCCCCACCTCTACCCCCAGCCGCACCTCGCCATCGGCCGCCGCCTCCGCAAACTGGCGCGTGCCATCATCGACATCAGCGACGGCCTCTCCACCGACCTCACCCACCTGTGCCAAGCCTCCGGATTCGCAGCGGAAATCGACGAAGCCGCGCTGCCCATCCATCCCCTTGCCACTCATGCCGAAAGGTCCGGCCTCGCACCCTCCGCCCTCGAATTGGCCCTCCACGGCGGCGAAGACTACGAGTTGCTCTTCACCGCCCCGCCCACCACGCCCATCCCCCGAACCTTGGCAGGCGTTCCCATCCGCCGCATCGGAACCATGGGAAAACCCAAACGGAATCAGCCCCTTATCATCCTGAAGTCCAAAACCGGCCAGCGAATTCCCATCAAAGCATCCGGTTGGCAACACTTCACAAAATAGACAAAATGTACATTTTGTCTATTTTGTACATTTTCCTGCTACACTTCACGTATGCGCTCTGTTTCTGCCACTGCCGCCAAGCAAAACTTCGCCGCCGTTCTGGACAACGCCCAGCGCGAACCCGTCATGATCCGTCGGCACGATCGCGATATTGCGGTGCTGGTCTCTCCCGCCGACTACGCACGCCTGCGCGGGATCAAAATCGAGGAACTCCGCAGCCTCTCTGAGCGTGTGAGCCAGGTGGCAGCGTCCCGCGGAATGAACGAGGACGTCCTGAAGAAATTACTGGCCGATGAAGAAGCGTGAGAATCGTCGCTGACACAAATCTTTTAGTCAGCTATCTCATATTGCGCCAGTCGACTCCCGGTAAGGCGGTGGACCGCGTTCTCAGCCATGAGCAAATTCTCGTGTCGAACGACACCGTGAACGAGCTCTCCGAGGTTCAAACCTTCCCAAATTCAATACGTTCGCTCCGCTCGATGAGCGCGACTCTTTTGTAGCACTGATCAAAGAAATCGCAACGTGGGTCCCCATCATCCGCCGCATCCGCGCCTGCCGCGATCCACGCGACGACAAGTTCCTTGAGCTCGCAATTAACGGATCAGCCGATGTCATCCTAACCGGCGACAATGACTTACTCGCGCTTCACCCGTTCCACAGAATCGCCATTCTCACGCCAGCCGCATGGCTGCAAAGCGATCCGGAATTGCAAACCTGCCCTACCCCTTCCCGTCCCCATCCCGCGAAATCCACCAAAGCACCTCGCCGAACACCTTCCACTTCGACGCGTTGCTGATGTCCAACGGCGCGTACCGGTGATTCGCAGAGACCAGCAGGTCCGATCCCGAAATCCTCTGGAACCGCGCTACCTTGAACCCCAGGTCCCGGTGCGAAACCACCGTGAGTCGTCCCTGCAGTCCCTCCCGGTCCGTCTGCGCCGTATCTACAAACACAATCGACCCCGGCGCAATCACCGGCATCATCGAGTCACCCACCAGATGCATGCCAATCACGTTTTCCGGGTGCGGACACCATTCCATCGGCGCCACCAGCACGTCCTCCACCTCGGCCTGGGACAGCACAACGTTTTCCCGCGGAGCCACGCGGTCCCCAAACGCCGTCACGTTCAGCACCGGGATGGCGACGGCACTGCCCGCCAGCGGCTTCGACTGCTTCGCCGCCGCCACAATTTTGAAATCCTGCAGGCGCGCGCGCAGCGATCCCAGCACTCGCCGCATCCCCGCGTCCGGCAGGCCGGAGATGTCCATCCCCGCCCGCTCCCAGAAGTAAACAGCTTCCGCCGGTTGCGCCAGATTCCCAAGCGCTACATACGTTTGCGCCGTCGGCTCATGCTTCCCCTGGATCCACCGCGACACCGTCGCCGGGGATACCCCCAGCCGGTCCGCCAGACCCGACTGCGTCATTTTCAGGTCCCGCAGAAGCCTCTGGATTCTCTCCGACCACTCGTGCGCCGGTTGCTGTTGCACCGCCATGAACTCTCCACTGCTGCCGGGCCCCTTGCACAAGTGCAATTGCGCTAATGAAATCAATAATTTAGCGCGTGTCCCAGGTATCCTAGCAGGAACCTTCACGCATCGAAAGCAATGAACTGGACCGTAGCCGGAAAATGCCCTGCGGCAGTAAAAGTGTGGGCCTTTTTACGTGCGGAGCCGGCGAGGAATGAACTGGATCGCAGTTTCAAAAAACCTGGCGCAAGGCGTTCGATCCTGACCGAAGGACGATGAATCGAGTGCGGCAGCAGCCTCAGAAAACCTCGCCGGCACTCGGCACGTCCCAGTGTTTCTGGAGTTAGCCTAAACCCGTTCCGTGGTCCATGACCAGAACTGAGTCCACGATGTATTCCCTGAGTATTGCCACGTTCGCCTTGGCATTTTTCCCGAGGAGCCGGCTGTGACAGGTACAGGTGTAGATGGACATCGTGGAATCCTGATTGTCGATGACGAACCCGAAGTAATGCAGTCCCTGGCTGCAATCCTTACGCAGCACGGCTACGAAGTGCGGATCGCCGAAACCGCTGAACAGGCGATTGAAGCCATCGCTGCGTGGACCCCCGACCTCGCGATCGTCGATGTCTTGCTGCCGCAGATGAATGGCATCGACCTCGCCATGGTCATTCGCGATACGCATCCCGGATGCCGCCTGGTTCTCTTCTCCGGCCAGCAAACCACCCAGGAACTGCTCGAGGAAGCTGCCAAAAAAGGCCACCTCTTCGAAATCCTCGCCAAACCCGTTCATCCCATGTTCATGCTGGATTATGTGTCCAGCCGCCTCTCCGGCCGGACGCGCAATCCGCCTCGCAAAATCTCCCGCGTCCCCGGCGGAGGCTCGCAAAATTGAAGGCTCCGGCCCTCCTCTCGGAGAGCCAGAGCCATAACAAACAGACCTGTAAGCCGGATTCTGTCGAGGACGGCCATTCCTCTTGGCGCCGCATTGCTGCGTCGCTCCAGCGACCTACCCGGAACTTCCACCCGCCGCGATTTGCATCGCCCCGGGGCCTCATCCGAAGTTGACGCGCCGGGCCGGCGCGTGGCGGCATTGCTGCCCCCTCGTTCCCTATTTGGTCTTGCTCCGTGTGGGGTTTACCCTGCCTCCGACGTTACCGCCGGAGCGGTGCGCTCTTACCGCACCTTTTCACCCTTACCCAACTCCTTGCGAAACTGGGCGGTATATTCTCTGTGGCACTAGCCGTCCCTGAGCCTTTACGCTCAGGTCCCGGACGTTATCCGGCACACTGCCCTGCGGAGTCCGGACTTTCCTCCACCGGGGTTGCCCCCGGCAGCGGCCGCCCAGTCTGCCTGCTGTTCGATCATACCCTGATTGCGCTCCGCCGCCGTGCCCTTATTGCACCGGCTGCAGCGCCACTTCACACAACTCCTCCGCATACGCAGTCCGCATAAACGATCGCCCGCAAAAACGGTGCGTCTCCCGATAGCCGTGCGCCTCGGCATAAGGAATGATCCCGTACACGTCATTCAGCGGCGTCCTCAGCTCCTGCGCCAGATTCGGAGCGATCCAGTCGTCGGTGATGTTTGCATCGTGCGCGCTCAGTTCCATCCCGCTCGCCACAATAATGTCGGGCCGCGTCGCAATCGTGGCCGGCGCCTGCTGATCCGTCCGCACCTCCCGGCTCCATGCCCAGTACGCGTGCGGTTGATTGAAGAAGATCGGGTGACGGAACCAGGCGGCCGCGCCAATCGTGTAGTAATAGAACCCGGCAATGCGCTTGCCCGGCTTCTCCGATTTCAGGAACTGCGCCATCGCCATATCGCCGGTGTAAGGATGATGCACGTCGGCCCGTACCGCGCGCGCCGTCCACACCGCCTGATTGAGCGCCACCAGCGCCAGCGCAGCCACCACCATGCGCCGCAGCCACAGCGCATACCGGCTTGCCTGCGCATGCGTTGGCCAGGTTAGCCACGCGGTCGCAATCAACGCGGTCCACAACATGCCTGCATGCCGTGGAGCCAAATACATCGACGTGAACACCAGCACCATCAGCGCCCACGGCAACAGCCCTGTCCACCCCAGCGCCCCGGCCTGCAGGCTCCATCCTTTGCGGAACCGCAACGACTGCAACACCACCAGCCCACAAGCCAGCAGTGCAGGAATCCTGAAATTCGATACCGGGTACGTGATCAGCGAAAGCACGCGGCCAACCTTGCGCCACAACGCCTGTCGCGGGGTCCAGTGGTTCTCGATGGGCGCAACCGGCGTCAGTTCTCCGGGCCGCACGTCCTTCGCGTCGGGCTTTTCCGCAGCCACAGCCGCTTTGGCGTCGCCGTCGCCAACCCGCGCCAAAATTCTCTCCGTCGAGTGCTCGACATTCGTGCCCGCCTGGAAGTTCACATCGCTGGGCGGCAGCGTCGTCGCCACGGCAATCACCCAGAACCCCGCCAGGACCAGCATCGGAATGACCGGACTCTCGACCCGGCCCCGAGCATCACTCCGCTCTGTCTCTAATACTGGTCCCAGCGCGCGTCTTGTCCGCCGCAGCACCACCCAGCCAGCCACAGCAAACCCCACCGACGCGACAAATCCATGCACGGACACATTCGCCATCAGTCCCAGCAACACCGCCAGCCCGATCCATCGGGACCGCGGAACCTCCGCGCGCATCTGCGCTATGCCCCGCAGCAGCGCAGCCGCGCCAAACGCCAGCACGGCAAACAGCACATAGCTCCGTGCCACCACCGCATCCTGATACGCAAACCAAAATCCAAACGGCAGCAGAACCCGCAGCACCAGCGGGAACGGCGAGTATCGCAGCAACAGATACACGCCCCCCGCCGCGATCGCTCCCGCGATCCAGTGCATGCCCATGAAGCTCACATGCAGCCGCACCAGCACCCACAGCAGCGCGTGCCACAGTCCCGGCGACCCCTCATACCGGATCCCGTGCAGCATCATCTGCCAGAACCCGCTGTCGCGCGCCAGCAGCCAGGCCTGTGCTTCATCCGCCCACGGCTCGTGCCACGCGATGCCAACCGCGACCACCAGCGCGTAGAACGAAAGCACCGCGCCCTCCACCCACGTCCAGGGGCGCACAGCCGGCTCAGATGCCTTCCGATTCGATCCCTTTCCCGGCTCCACCAGCACCGGTCGCGGCCGCTGCACGGGCAACCAGTCCGCCAACCGTGTCGGCCCCGTCCCCGTGCGCAGCACTCCGCTCGCCATGGCTTCCCACACAGGATCCTTCGCCAGGATGGGGTGTACGTGCTTTGATGGATTGCGACGCGCCAATGAATTCTCCCGGTCTGCAATGAGGAAATTTACGAAACCCACTTCAGCAGCCGAATCACGCCCATCGGCGCGGCCTTCGAGTGCGCGGACACATTCTTTCGCTGATGAATCTCTTCACGACAACTCGCGTAATAGCGGTAGGCCTGCACCAGCATTTCTTCGTTCGTCAGTGTCGGCCGCCAGCCCATTCGTTCCCGAATCCTCGTTGTGTCAAACAAAAAATCTTCCGCAATCATGCGGTAGTGGTACGGCCCCAGCGGTGAGATGCCGAAATGGTGCGCCATGCGCATCGCCGCCAGCGTCGGTTCCTTCGGCAGCGAACGTACTTTCGACGTGCTCCCTGCCTCCGCAATCACCGCTTTATAGATCGCGCGCAGTGACTGAACGTTGTCCGATCCCACATGAAAAATGTCGCTCACTCCTGGCCGTAGCGCTGCCATGCACGCCCGCACCAGGTCTTCCGCATAAATGAACTGGTAGCGATTGCTCCCGTCGCCCACCACCCACACCGTCTTCCCGTCCTGAATGAACTCAAACAGGATCGCCAGCAGCCCCAGCCTCCCGCGATCGATAATCGTCGGGCAGCGCAGAATCACAACCTCCAGCTCGTGCCCGTACTCGCACAGCGCATACTCGGCCGCTAATTTCGACTGGCCGTAAACCTCCGCGGGTGCGGGGCTCTCATCTTCGCGAATCGCATGCCCCGGATTGCTCGCCCACAAACAATTCGTCGACGTGAAAATCAGCTTCGGTACCCCGTGCAGGCGGCACGCCTCCGCCACCATCCGCGTCGCATTCACATTCGACGTCCACAAATCGTCCTCATCCAGATTCATCCCGTGCGCCAGCATCGCCGCGCAGTGAAACACTGCGTCATACTGCGTGCGCCGGAACGTTGAGTTCAGCAGCCAGGGATCGCGCAGATCACCGGTAATTTTTGTCAGGTGAGGATGCCAGCTCGTATCCGGCACGCGGTCCACGCTGGTTACGTCATATCGACGACGCAGCAAGTGCCGCTTCAAAATTCCGCCGAAAAATCCGGCGCCGCCTGTCACCAACACATGAGCCATCAGGGCTACGCATCCTGAACTGATTTGGACTTGCCTCTGATGGTTCCTTGCCGGCACGGCGTCGAGCACACGTACGCCGCGGGCACTGAAGCATCTTGACCCTAAGATGGGGCCAGGTACACACCCGGATGCCTATGCGTTGCTGCGGGCCAGGCCATGACTTTTAGCCGTAAGCGGCGAAACCAACATCTCCTGTCAGGTGACGACTGCAAACATCTGGCGGACAAAGCCACATCTTGTATCAGGGCACGAGTTTACTCGTGCCGAAAAGAGCTCAAAATGAATGGGGTTTTAGCCCCAGAGAGCCGCTTCTTCATTCTCCCCGCACCCAGTCCCCGCTCTTGCCGCCAGTCTTCCGCTCCAGCCGCACCTCGCGAATCACCATCCCCTTGTGCACCGCTTTGCACATGTCGTAGACCGTCAACGCCGCCACGGACGCAGCCGTCAGCGCTTCCATCTCCACGCCCGTCGGCCCCGTCGTCGCTGCCGTTGCGCGAATCGCGATCCCATCCTCCACAACCTCCATCCGCACATCCACAAAACTCAGCGGCAGCGGATGACACATCGGAATCAGCTCCGCCGTGCGCTTCGCCGCCAGGATTCCCGCGATCCGCGCCACCTCCAGCGGATTCCCTTTGGGATTATGCGGCAGCGCGGCCAGCGCCTCCGCTGACATGGCCACAAACGCCGACGCCTCCGCCTCGCGCCGCGTCGCCGCCTTCGCGCTCACGTCCACCATCCGCGCCTCACCCGCATCATCGAAATGCGACAGCTTCCCCATCGTCCACCTAATTACTCACCTTATAGATGAAATGGTATACGCCTTGCCGTTCCACCCGGCCCACCTCCCTAGACCTTGGCGGACGCGACAACTTTTCCTTGGCGAAGGATATCCAGGGCATTTCGACAACTGCCCGCGATGGTCGCGCTGGCATCTCTCACCCTCTGGTTGACCGCTATATGGCGATCGAGGGCGGAGTTCATGTCTTGTGAGACTCCTATGCTCGAACTCAGGCTCTCTATGTACTTTTCTTCATGGTTGATGGTTTGACCGATGGTTGTCGCCGCACCTTCTAGCACTGCCACGAGAGGCGCTGCTTCGGAGGTCAAATCTACCCTTCCCTTCATCCATCCAAACCACCCGGACATCCCTTCGGACAGCGCTCGGCCAATTGCTTCGAGCCGAACGCAGCGTTTCTCCATTTGCTGCGAATAAGCGTCGAGCTTCCTAGCCACTTCTGCGACGACATGAATCTGAACCTTCGTAGGTCTCGAAAGTGCCGCATGCATTGCGGGCGCCTGTCCCCCAATCATGGATGAGACTCTCCCCATAATTTGCGTGAGACCGTCAAGCACGCGGGGAAGCTCTGTCACCGCGTTTTCCGCCTGAAGCTTATAGTCCAGAAACCCTTTGTCAGTCTTGCCAATCGCATTCGTCCGTGCGAGAGAGGATCTTACGTTCGAGAAAAACACTTGTGTGGCCCTTAAGAGGAGCATACCCACAACGATCCAGAATAGCTTCGACGCCGTCAGACGCTTTCCAAAATCCCCAATATGACCCATGAAAGCTGTCGCAGCCTCGCCAACAGTCCGGCTGTGGTCCGCTACTAGCTGGCCATCTATCTGCCCGATCAATATCCAAGACAGGACAAAGGCCAAGAAGGCCCACGCAACAAACTTCAACGCAGGTGGCCAAGTGTGGGTCCAATGGGATTTCTTAAGGCAATAGGCAATGCCGACCACAGCGAGAAGCAATAGCCCAAATTTGAACAACGGGGTCGGTACAAGATCCACCGCTAGAATTGCGAAGATCAGGGCGAGCACGCCCACTGAGTCCCCAAAATTCCAGTGCCCCTGGCTCTCATTTCGCGCATCATTCATTTCCGCCATCCGCCACGCCTCCCCGCCATCCCATTGTGATACTTTTTCCCTGACGCTAAATTGTCGCGCTACGGCGAGTTGTGAGTTTGCCAGCGACGGCAAAAGACTAACAGGCAACACGTTTCTTTGGGAGTTACAACAAATGAAAGCAGTCGCCCGCGTCCTTACGTGTGCGCTGGCCGCGCTCGCCCTGAGCGCGTCCGGGAGCGCGCCCTTCAGCGCGTCAGCCAGCGCCCAGAAATCTTCCGCCGCCTCAACCGAAAATCCCAACTGGTGGAAGAACGCCGTCATCTACGAAATCTATCCGCGCAGCTTTCAGGATTCCAACCACGACGGCATCGGCGACCTCAACGGCATCACCTCGCGCCTCGACTATCTGCAGAATCTCGGCATCGACGCCATCTGGCTCACTCCCATTTATCCCTCCCCGCAGGTCGACTTCGGCTACGACATCTCCGACTACACCAACATCGATCCCCAATACGGCACCCTCGCCGATTTCGATCGACTCACCGCCGAAGCGCACAAGCGCCACATCGGCATCATCATGGACCTCGTCCTCAACCACACTTCCGATCAGCACCCGTGGTTCAAAGAGTCCGCCAGCTCCCGCAACAATTCCAAAAGCGACTGGTACATGTGGCACGACCCCAAAATGGTCAACGGCCATCGCGAGCCGCCCAACAACTGGGAATCCGTCTTCGGCCACTCCGCCTGGGAGTGGGATCAGGCCCGCCAGCAGTACTACTACCACCGCTTCTACATCCAGCAGCCCGACCTCAACTGGAACAATCCCCAGGTCCAGAAGGCCATGTACGACGTCGAACGCTTCTGGATCAACCACGGCGTCGCCGGCTTCCGTCTCGATGCCATCACTTCCCTCTTTGAGGATCCGCAGAATCGCGACGAAGATTACGTCCTCGGCCCCGACGGCAAGCCCGAGATCAATGCCTACGGCGACAAAGTCGTGAAGACCAACCTCACCGACAATCTGCCCGAAGTGAATGGCATCCTTCGCCAGCTCCGTCAGGTCGCCGACCAGACGCACGGCCGCAAAGTCATCCTCATCGGCGAAACCTATCTCCGCTCCGTCGACGACCTCCGCAAAATGTACGGCGATCACAACAACGAGCTCGACCTGCCCATGGACATGCAGGTAGGCTTTCCCTCCGGCGGCCCGCACCTTGATGTCAACCTGCTGCGCCAGCACATCAACGAAGCCGAAACCGGCATCGGCGGCAACATGCCGCTCTTCGTCTTCGATAACCACGACAACGCGCGCTGGGATCGCTACGCCACCAACGACCACAAAGACGACGTAGGCCGCGTCCTCTCCACCATCCTCTTCGCGTCACGCGACACTGCCATGATGTACTACGGCGACGAAATCGGTATGGTCACCACGCCGCCCACCCGCAAAGAAGATGTGAAGGACCCCATCGGCATCACCGGCTGGCCCAAAGAAAAAGGCCGCGACGGCGAGCGCACTCCCATGCAGTGGGACCCGCTCGGCGACGCCGGCTTTTCCGACTCGCCAAAGACCTGGCTGCCCATCCCATCCAGCTACAAAACAATCAACGTCTACACCGAAGAGCACGACCCCAACTCCATGCTCCACTGGTACGAGCAAATCATCACCCTCAAGAAGAGCGATCCCGCGCTGCATGCCGGCGATGAAGTCATGCTCAACACCACCGACCCGCACGTCCTCTCCTGGCTCCGTAAATCTCCCACCGGAGAAACCGTTCTCGTGGCCTGCAACTTAACGGCGCAGCCGCAAACGGTCAGCTTCGATCTGAAAGCGCAGGGCGTTCACCGCTTCCACCTCAAGACCATAATGAAAACCCCAGGCGCGCAAGACCCGCTCTCGCTCGACTTAGTACCGCTAGGCCCCTACGGCGTCTACATCGGCAAGGTGGAATAGAGAATCCAAGCGCCAGTCGCCGGGCGCCCCAACGTTCCGGGTGGCAAATGCAGGCCTGATGTTGGCTTGAGTGGGTTCGCCTTCGATCGAAGTGCAGGAATCTGTCGGCAGAAATGGGCCGGCGCGAAAGCCCCCGCCCATCACCGGCTTGCTATCATTCTGGGGCAGTCGGAGAACCCGAGAGTATGGCCGTGATGAACATCCTGCGAAGAGTGCGTCGGGCGATGCGGCCAGAATGGACCGTTTTGACGGCTGCCGTGTTGCTTCCCTTTGGCCTTGCGCGGGCGCAGGGCACGGCGGCCAATGGGACCGCGAAGCCCCGGATGATGGCGCAGGATGCCAACCCGGACTGGGAGGTAGCAACGGTACGGCCGAGCAATCCGGATGACGCGAACGGTCAGCGCATTCGTTTTCGCGGCCGCTATGTGATGCTCCTGGACCACACGGTTGAAGACATTCTGCTCATCGGTTACGGCGTGCAGAAGAGCCAGCTTGCAGGCGAGCCGGATTGGGTGAACACGGAGCGGTGGGACGTGGAGGGGATCCCGGACGTAGAAGGCGAGCCGAGCATGAGGCAGTTGCAGGCGATGATGCAGAAGATCCTGGTCGAGCGGTTCGCGTTGAAGCTCCATCATGAACAACGGGTGATGCCGGTGTTTGCGCTGACGGTGGCCAAGGGCGGGCCAATGATGACCCCGGACGCGACCGATCCAAACGGGTGGATGCATCAGCAGAACAGTGAGGCCAACGGCCGGGATGTGGAGAACCTGAAGAACGCGTCCATGCCAGACCTGGCGCAGATCCTGCAATTTCGTGTGGACAGGCCCGTGGTGGACCAGACGGGGTTGAAGGGGCGGTTCGATTTCAAGCTGCAATGGACGACGGATGACGCGCAAGCCCCGCAACCCGATGCGCCGCCGGGATTGTTTACCGCGATTCAGGAGCAAATTGGGCTGAAGCTGGAGCGGGTAAAGGCACCTGCAGATGTGCTCGTGATCGATCATGTGCAGCGGCCAGGAGCAAACTAACGAGGCCTGGTGCCCCACAACCTGGCCTGAGCTAAGTCGAAGGCTCTGTCCGGTTTCGGCGGATGGGTGCCAGCGCGAGAGCGCCCGCGCCTCGCTGACCGCCGCACCAACCCCTGAGAAATAATCAAATGCCACCCTGAGCGAAGGTTGGGTGGTGTCTCAGTTTGAATTTCAGCGCGCAGTCCGTCGGGCGAGTCGCGCGATTAAGCCGGAACGTACGTCAACCGGATCAAGTCATCGGCGATGATCTCGCTGGCCACCAGGTGGAGCGGGGGCCGGGGGCCGGCGAAGAATGGCGTGCCACCGCCAAGCACGACGGGGCGGAGGTAAAGTCGATACTCATCGATAAGACCGGCCTCGGTCAGGCTTTGCGCCAGCACTGGTCCGCCCACATGAATCTCGCCAGCCAGCTCAGCCTTCAGCCTGCGGATCGCCTGCTCGCAGTCATCCACGACCAGCGTGGCGTTGGGGCCAACTGACTTCAGGGAACGCGACACGACCCACTTCGGCTGGCTCTGCCACGCCACCGCGAATTCGCGATCCTCCGCGTCCCAGTCAGGAAGATCGTCGTCCCAATAACGCATAATCTCGTACATGCGGCGACCGTAGATGACGCCCGTCAGGCCACGCACCAGATCGATGAAATGACGGAAGGCCGCGGGTGCAGGCGGCCCAAGCTTCATGTGGTCCACGTAGCCATCCAGTGACTGATTCAATCCGTAGACTAGTTTTGCCATGCTGCAAAATCTCCTGTCGCGTTCTTCAGAATAGCTTGAGCCGACGTCGCACAGAGGTAAGGTTGAACATCATTGGCGCGCCGCGTTATCGGTGTGGCCAATGACCAGAGGTCCGCTTCCCAATCCCGAGATTCAAACTGATACACGACCGAAAGTCGGCGCAAGCGCCAACCGCAGTCGACGGATCTCCGGTACGCGTGCTTCGCGCCGTCAGGCGCAGCTGAGGGTAGCCCCGCACTTCAGCGCGGGGATGGCAACACCCAGGAATCCGAGTCCCATAGGGACGGCGCCCCCCCCGGTGGTCTCTACCTGTTCGCTCGGCCTTTTCGCGCACCAGGATGGGAGAGTGGCGCAGTTTTCGCGAATCCCCAGAAATTGTCAAGTTTTCACCACTTCACCGAAGTAACATTTGATGATTCGAAACAACTTCCAGGCCAAAATAGTTGGCGTGGCAAACCGCCGAAGTTGGTATTCTAAAAATAGAGAGAAAAAAGCCAAAAGGCCTCGCGGATTCCGCGAGGCCTTCGTGTTTCTGCTCGCAAAACTCTACCCTCACCAAGGAGCCAACACCATGCAATCCACCTCCTCCCGCGCCGGCCGCACACCTGCCGACGACACCCGCTGCCGCCACCTCACCCTCGGCGGAGCCCGCTGCACCTCGCCCACCCTCTACGGCAAAGACCTTTGTTATCAACATGGACACCGCGACAAGGTCCTCCGCGTCAAGCCTGCCGTCACCGACAACTTCCCCCTCGCCCCCATCGTCACCTTCGACTACATGGAGGACCATCTCTCCGTCCTCGCCAACATCAACGCCATCGCCGACGCCTTCTCCCGCCACGCCATCGACTTCCGCCAGGTCACCGCACTCACCTACCTCATGCAAACCGCCCTCAAAACCCTCAAACAAATGTCCGAGATCGAATCCAAAATCACCGCCGAAGAAGTCGTCCGCGAAGTCGTCTACGACGACCTCGATCAGCCCCTGGCCGTCCCCGAACCCGCCCCGGAACCCGAGCTGGCCACCGAACCCGATCCAGAACTACCACCCGCGCCAGAACTCCAGCCCGAAGCCGAATTCCAGCCCATCCCCGCCTCCAAACCAGTCGCCGCCCGCCCCGCAAGCTGTCATCCCGAGGAGCATCGCGACGAAGGATCTGCGGTTGTTCTTCCGCCCATCACCGTCACCGAGCCGGCCGATTGCGCCTCAGCGACCCCGCAACCAACCCAAATTCAAACACTTAAGGCCTCAGTGGAACGTAACCCCATTGTTTCCCACACATACGAAATCAGCAAAAAACAACCCTCATCGTTTCATACACATGCAGAAACAAGGGGGAGGGGTAGGGGGTAGGTCTCGAGCAAAATAGCTACGAAATTCCCGCCGACAGCTTCATCGCCGACCGTCTCACCGCCGACAGGCCGTCTCGTCGCTGACCGCTTGATCGCTTATCTCGTCGCGGGTTTCAATTCGGGACGTCCCGGGGTTTCCGGCAACGTTCTGACTTCCTGGGTCTCCGCCGCTGGCTCGCCGTTCGCCGACTCGGCCTCAACACGCGCCACCGCGTCCTTCAGTTCGCGAAGAAAAGGCTGGCTGGCCGCACCCGCGCCACGTTCGCCCGTCTTCGGGTCGACATGCGCATCGATTCGTTCCAGCGTGGCCCGCAATCTTTGTAGTGGCGTGGATGACATCGTTTCAAAACAGTCCGGGAATAGAAGAAGTTATGCGATCCCTGCGTCCGCTGTCCACAAAATTATTCCGCCCCGGCTCCCGATCCCCTTCACCCCTCACCATCCGCGCTGACCGTTTCACCGCTGGCCGCTTCTCCGCTGTCTCTCCACGGACAATGCCGGCATCCAGACCCGCAACAGCTCCCGCGGCGCAAATGATAAGCCGCAGTGAACACAACGTACGGACCCTCGCGATAAAAATCCTCGCCCTCGACCAGCGGCCTGGGTCCCGATTTCCGCTCGACCGGCGGCTCAGGCAAGCGCACCACCCTCAGCGGCCTTCCACGCAAACACCCCCGCCACCGGCATCTCCGCGACCACCGTCTCCTCCGCTGCCGAAGGAGGCAGCGGCAACGTGACCGTATTCCCCGCAATGCACGCCGGACTCTCGCCCGGAATCACGACTCCCACCAAATTCATGGGATCCGCCGCAGCGATCATGACCGCCGGCATCTCCTGGAGCGTCCGCGTTCGCCCAGCTCGCAGCATGTCCGCCGCTTCCGGCAACGCAAACTGCTCGCCGCCAAATCCCGACACGAACCGGCCGCCGCGCACCGCGCCGCGCGCCTCCAGCCGGCGGAACATGCCCACCAACTCGCGCCACGGCGGCGCCGTCGTCTCGCGCGACAGCACATCGCGAAACACCACGCCATACCGCCGCAGCAGCATCCGGCACGCCGACTCCACCTGCGCATCGCGTCGCGCCGCAGCTTTACCGGCAGCTTCCGCGCTCGCATGCCGTAGCTGGTCAAGCGCAACCGGTTCTTCAGGATCGCTCAGCAAAGCCCAACGGCCAGCAGCGTTACGGCCAGCCGCTTTCGTCTTTCCCGGCGCGCTGAACGCTTTCTTCCGACGCGGATCGATCAGCATCCGCAGGCTGTCGAACCCATCCGCGTTCACCAGGCCAGCCGCCACCAGTTCCCACAGCGCGCGATGCGCTTCTTCCGCCGGAACCGCGAGCATGCGAATCAAATCCCCGGCAAACATCGCTCCCCGCGTGCCCAGACACGAACGCACCTGGTTCGCCAGCTCGCTCAGCGACGCATTGAGCGTTGCTTCCGGAATTTGTCGCCGTTCCAGGCACAAATCCATCCACAACGCCTCTTCGCGGACAAAAAAAGTCACCGGCGCCATGCTCGTCGGCACCACGCGTCTTGGGCCGCCTCCATTCGCATCCGCAAAAGCAGCATGCGGCGAAATTCGGCCCCATCCAACCGCGCCCGTCAAACAAAGCGCGTCCAGCCATCGCGGATCGTATCCCGCAACGCGCTGCGGCAATATCGTTCGCTCCCATTCTGCCGCCGGCGCTTCAAATCCCTCGAGGCCACGCAGCGCCTCCAGCAATCCCTGTTCGCCCGTCAGCTGCCGCATCTCGCCCACATGCTGCCAGTCCAGCAAATACCGCATATATACCGATGGCGTCACCGGCTCAATCTGCCGCCGCAGCGCGTGCAGCGTACGTTTGTGGATGCGCTGCAAAATCCTTCGCTCGCACCACTCCACATCGCCATCGGGAATCGCCTCTGCTCCCGACTTGCCCTCAAACACGCCCCGCAGAATCGTTCCCGTCGTCTCCAGCCGCAACATTTGCGGCCAAACCGCGCTCGTCTCCACGCCAAGTTGCGCAGCAATCGCTGCCGACGTCACTGGGCCGGTCATTTGTAACCATCCCTGCAGCAGTTTCATCAAAATGTCACTGAAACAGGGCACTTCTCCGCCGAATTTCAACATTTCCACAGGGAATTCCACTTCCGGCCACAAAACACCTACCCACGCCACTCGTTCCGCCGCCACGAAATATGCGCGCTTTTGCAGACCCGACTGCACTTCAACCAGTACAGCTCGGCCCGTTCGCTCCAATCGCGTAAGAAATACATCCCAATCTCGACAGCCCTCGTGCGCCAGCGTTTCCACCGGCATCGCCACCAGCGCGCACAGCAAATCGTGCAGTTCGTGCTCGTCGCGAATGTCCGGCCAAATCTCCGCGCGCACCTCCGCAATCGCTTCCGGCGAAAGCCGTCCCGCTTCGCCCAGCACCGCGTCCGGCACCACGCCGCGCATCTGCACCGCGCGCGCACGCCGTTCCTCGAGCCCTGCATCGTCCAAAAACGCATTGGGATTCGCGTTGATCAGCTCATGCGCAAACGCCGACGGCGTCGTCGTATCCACCGCCACGCACTGGATCCGCCCATCGTGCATCGCGGCGATCACGTTCTTCAGTCCTTCGAGATCCATCGCTTCCTGCAGCACATCACGCATCACTTCCTTCACCAGCGGATGGTCCGGAATCTGGATGTCGCCCTCGATATTTTCAAAACATGCGGCCGCCTGCGGAAATACGCTCGCCAGCAAATCGTCGCTCCGAATCCTCTGTACCTGCGGCGCTACTTTCTTTCCTTTTTGGAACCGTAACAGTTGCAAACTCCGCGAAGCATCCCAGCGCCAGCGCGTTTTGAACACCGGCGCCGCCAGCGATGCCTGTTCCAGCAGCTCCGTCACCGTCTCCGTGGTCAGGAAATGGAACACATCGCTCAGCGGAAAGCTGTGCTGTTCCGCCAGGCAGATGTTCAGCCCGTTATCCGTCGCCGCTGCCTGCAACTCGAAATTAAATCCCCGGCAGAATCGCTTGCGCAGCGCCAGGCCCCACGCTTTGTTGATCCGCCCGCCAAAAGGCGCATGCAGGATCAGCTGCATGCCGCCGCCTTCATCAAAAAACCTTTCTGCAACAATCGTTGTTACAGATGGAACCGTCCCCAGCACGGCGCGGCCGGCCGCCACATACGCAATCAGTTGCTCCGCGCCGGCATCGTCCATGCCGCATTCGGTCTTCAGAAACGCTGCGGCCTCTGCAACCTCCGGCATCGCCTGGCTGATGTATCCAGGCAGCACATCGCGCGTCCTCCGGTCGATTTCCTCCCGCAGTTCTGCCACATATTCAGAAAGCTCGCGCGTTCGCTGCGGCGCTTCGCCAAACCAGAAGGGCAGCGTCGGCGGCGCTCCATGCGCGTCTTCTACCAGCACCCGCCCAATCGACTCGATGCGCTGGATGCGCCAGCTCGCATTGCCGAGCTGCACCACATCGCCCGGCGACGAATCTACCGCGAAATGCTCGTCGAGCGTCGCAATTTGTACGCCTTCCGGTTGCAAAATCACCGGAAACAGCGCCGCATCCGGAATCGCTCCGCCATTCGTAATCGCGGTGGTCCGCGCGCCGCGCCGCGCCTGCACTCGTCCCTGCACACGATCGCGCAGCAGATACGCGCCATACCGGCCGCGGCTCGATTCAATGCCTTCCGCCAGCAGCCGCAGCGCTCCGTCAAATTCTTCCCATGTCAGATCGCGATATGGCTGCGCCCGCCGCAGCACGTTGAAGAGAGCGCGCTCTTCCCACGGTTCCGCTCCGCACGCCGCCACAATCTGCTGCATCAGCACGTCGAACGGCTTCTCCGGAATCTCCAGCCGATCCAGCACGCCAGCCCGCATCGCGCGAATCAGCGCCGCCTGCTCCACCAAATCGTCGCGAGTGACGGCAAAAAACCGTCCCTTCGGAATCGCGCCGCGCCAGTGCCCAGCGCGGCCCACGCGCTGCATCCCAACCGAAATCGCACGCGGCGACTGGATCTGGCACACCAGATCCACAGTCCCAATATCGATACCCAGTTCCAGCGACGCTGTCGCCACCAGCAGGCGAATTTCGCCCTGCTTCAGCCGCCGCTCCGCGTCCAGTCGCAGCTTGCGCGACAGGCTCCCGTGATGGCACGCGACATTCTCAATGCCGAGCCGCTCGCCCAGTTGAAACGCCAGCCGCTCTGCCATGCTCCGCGTGTTCACAAACACCAGCGTCGACCGATGCTCCAGCGCCAGCTCCGCCAAGCGCGTGTAGACGCTCGCCCAAATCGCCATGGTCGCGACGGATCCCAGCTCATCGGTCGGGACTTCAATCGCCACGTCCAGCGTGCGCCGCTCTCCCGCCTGCACAATCGCAACTTCGTCTCCGTGCGTTCCGCCCAGAAACTGCGCCACCAATTCAATGGGATTCTGCGTAGCCGACAATCCGATCCGCAACGGCGGCGGATGCTTCAGCAAGCTCGCGCCGGCCATCAGCGCATTCTCACCCGTCACCAGCGCGTCGAGACGTTCGAGACTCAGCGCCAGATGCGATCCACGCTTGTCATCGGCGATCGCGTGAATCTCATCCACAATCACTGTGTGCACGCGCCGCAAATGCTCGCGGCTCTTCTCCGCCGTCAGCAGAATGTAGAGCGACTCCGGCGTCGTCACCAAAATATGTGGCGGCGTCTTCAGCATCGCCCGCCGCTCCGCCGCAGGCGTGTCGCCAGTCCGCACCGCCGCTCGCACCGGCGCACACAGATACCCTCGCTCCAGCGCCAGTTGCTGAATCTCCCGCAACGGCGTCTCGAGATTCTTCTGGACGTCGTTCGAAAGCGCCTTCAGCGGCGAAACGTAGACCACCTCGGTCTCGCATCCCAACCGCCCATCGATCGCCTTGCGAATCAGCCGATCAATACAAATCAGAAACGCGGCCAGCGTCTTTCCGGAACCCGTCGGCGCGGAGATCAGCACCGGCCGTCCTGCATGAATCAACGGCCATCCCTGCTCCTGCGGCTCCGTCGGGGTCGCAAACCGCCGCACGAACCACTCCTGCACCAGCGGATGCGCCCACGCGAGCGCCTCGGGGCAAACGAATTCCGGAGCTGGTTCGGCTTCTGGGGTCACCGGCGACAGCATCCTCCGATTCTAACCCGATTTTCGTATCTTCTTCGCCCACTTCTTCTTTGCCTCAGGCCCTTGCAAATCTGCAATACTCATCCGATGCTCAGGAATTTCCTCGCCTGCGCGCTGCTTTGCGCGCCACTTCTCGCGCCCGCGCAGACTCCTCTCCCTTCGTCGGATTGGAAGACCCAGGTGGCCGAGACGCTCCCGCTGCTCGGTCATCGCAACTGGATCCTGATTGTCGACTCGGCATATCCCCTGCAAACATCGCCAGGCGTTGAAACCATCGACACGAAGGCCAGCCTCCCCTTCGTCCTTCAATTTGTGCTGGGAACGATCAATGATGCCCAGCACGTGCGGCCCGACATCTATATGGACGCGGAACTCCCGTTCGTGCCCGACGAGGACGCGCCTGGCGCGGCGCAATACCGAACGACCATCGCCGATCTTTTGCGCGCTTATCCGATCCAGTCCTTGCCCCACGACAAGATCATTGCCACTATCGACGACGCCGGGAAGACTTTCCATGTTCTGGTGCTCAAAACCAATATGACGATTCCCTATTCGTCCGTCTTCATTCGACTTAACTGCAAATATTGGAGCGACGCTGCGGAAGCGCGGCTGCGCGCGAAAATGAAAACATCGGGAGCCAGATAACTCACCATGCTCGCGACCTTCGAGGCCCGCCTTCAAAATTCCCCCGCGAAAGGCGGCCACACCTACGTTATCTGGCCTCGCTCCGTCGCCTTCTTTCAAACCCGCGGCCTCGTCAAAGTCCGGGGAACCGTCGACGGCGTTCCTTTCCGTAGCTCTTTCATGGCGATTGGTAACGGCGCCCATAAGTTACCGGTGAAGGCCGATATCCTCGAAGCCATCGGTAAAGGAGTCGACAACATGGTTACTGTAGTGCTCGAAGAACGCCTCGTCGCCTCCGCAAAAAGTGCCCAATCCCCGCGTCCCGCCTGATTTACTCCACAGGTAACCACTTTCCCGTACTCATTCTTATCCCTCTTACAGTTTCTCGTTGCGCCGCCCTGGGGGTGTGGTTATACTCCGGCATCCCCCCTTGGAGGCACTTTTGAGCAAAATGAATTTTCGCCGTTGGCTTCTCGCAGGTCTCGTGGCAGGAGTTATTGCCGATGTCCTTGGTTTTCTCATTGACGGGATTTGGTTAAAGCCAGCATGGCAGTCCGGAATGCAGTCTCTCGGACTAAGCGGCTTCTCGCCGAGCGCATGGGCCTGGTTCAACGTGCTGGGGGTCGTCAATGGCCTCATGGCGCTTTGGATCTACGCCAGCATCCGCCCGCGTTTCGGCCCTGGCCTCAACACGGCATTTAAGGCCGCTATTGTTACGTGGATCATCGGCTCTCTGATCCCGAACCTTACCTTTATGGTCTTCGGCGGTTTGTTCTCACACCAGCTCGCAGCATTTGTGACCCTCGGTGGATTCATCCAGACCGTGGTTGGCGTCGTTGCTGGCGCGTCGCTTTACAGGGAAGCCTCGGTTCCGGCAACCGTCGCGGCGTAAGCCGCACGCGGGACCGCGCACCAACAGGAAGGCGGCGCTGCAGCCGGCAAGTTGCTGATCATCTGCGCGCTGCCTCACCCCAGGGAATGCCCGCGCTCTCGGAAGCGATCTGCTGGCCACCGGCCAGACTCCGAATCTCATCTCCGCCATGACATTCCGTTCGAAGGAGATCTCTCCCATGTCCCTGATTCGTTCCGGATGCCGCGTCGCGGTCGCGCTTGCTGGTCTGTCGGCGGCGTGTCTCTCCGCACCCGGTCTCCTCGCCCAGACCCCGGCCACCGTAACCGTCGTTCATTGCCCGCGCCTCTTCGACAGCGCTGGCGGAACCATGCTCGGCCCCACGTCGGTCTTCATCACCGGCGATAAGTTCGACAGGATTGAGCCAGGCGCCGCGCAGCCTGCAGGCGCCACCATCATCGATCTAGCCGGAGCCACCTGCCTTCCCGGCCTCATCGACGACCACGTGCACCTCGACATGCAGTTCGGCAAGAACACCTATATGGAGGCGGCGCATCTCAACCTGGCCAACAGCGTCCTGCGGTCCACGCTCTACGCCCGCCGCACCTTGCTCGCCGGATTCACCACGGTCCGCAACGTCGGTGATCACGACTACGATACCGTTGCGCTCCGCGATGAAATCGCTGCCGGCACAGTGATTGGACCGCGCATCTTCACCGCTGGCCCCGCCATCAGCACCACCGGCGGCCACGCTGACCAGACCAACGGTCTCAGCCTCGATCTGCAGGGGAATCCCGGTCCGCTCCAATCCATCTTTAACGGCCCCGACGAGGCCCGCAAAGTCGTTCGCCTCCACTACAAGAATGGCGCTGACCTGATCAAGGCCATGCCCTCGGGTGGCGTCATGGACCTCGGCACCAACGGATCCGCCCCGCAAATGTCGCAGGATGAGTTGAACGCCCTCGTTGAAACTGCTCATGACTACGGCATGAAGGTCGCCGTCCATGCGCACGGCGCTGAGGCGATCCGTCGCTCCGTCCTCGCCGGCGTCGACTCCGTTGAGCACGGCACCTTCATGGATGACCAGGACATCGCCCTCATGAAGCAGCACGGAACTTTCTATTGCCCTACGGTTTACACCGGTATCTACGTCGGCCAGCAGGCGCAAACGGGAGCGTATCCGCCCACCGTCGCCGCCAAGGCTATCGCCATCGGACCGCAAATCTTCAAGACGGTCACCCGCGCCTACGAGGGCGGCGTCAAATTCGCCTATGGCACCGACGCCGGCGTCTATCCTCACGGCCAAAACTGGGAAGACTTCATCTACCTCGTCAAAGCCGGCCTTCCGCCCGCGTATACCCTGCAAATGGCTACTATCAATGCCGCCCAATTGCTCGGCCACGATGACGCCCTCGGCAGCGTCGCCACCGGCAAGTTCGCCGATCTCGTCGCCGTTCCCGGCAATCCCATCGACGACATCAACGTCATGAGCCAGGTCAGCTTCGTGATGAAAGCCGGAATCATCTATAAGCAGGACGGCAAAGAGGTTCTACAGCCCTAATCATCCGGAGCACGCACACTCCTTCCGGGCGTGTTGTACATTGGCAAGACCATCGATACAGAGGTTTTTGCCCATGTCCAACCGTCGTGCTGTCCTCGCCCATACTCTGGCAGGCGCCTGCCTCATCGTCGGCGCCGCATCCCTTGCGGCCCAAAGCCCGATCTATCCGCAGGACCCGACGCTCCCCGCCGACAAATACATTTGGCTTGAGGAGGTGAACAGCCCACGCGCTATGGACTGGGTGAAAGCCGAAAACGCTCGTACCGCCAAAGTGCTTGAAGCCGATCCCCGTTTTGCCGCCTGGGAAGCCGACGCCCTCAAGGTGAGCGAAGATCCCAACCGCCTGCCCATGCCCAATCT
>Ga0206851_1030_pt1 | contig 47948 bp, 35 predicted proteins | sample Alteio_BWOrgCont_13_FD_152904 | JGI IMG/M metagenome (GOLD analysis project Ga0206851, IMG submission 152904) | Enriched cells from forest soil in Barre Woods Harvard Forest LTER site, Petersham, Massachusetts, United States -... | ecosystem: Environmental > Terrestrial > Soil > Temperate forest >... | reverse complement strand
GAACGTACTTAACCTTCAAGCTTCGGCAGCTAAAAGGGGGAGCGTGGGGAGGGGAAAGTTCATAAATTCATCCAATTTCAATAAACATTTTTCCGCCGCATCCCCATCTTCTTGATATATTTGCCTGTATGCCTGAAGTGACACAAAACTCCCTACCCGATTTAACGATTCACAGCACTCGCGTTCTGACTGAACGGGGTCTGAAAGACATGACCCTGGTCATCCGAAAAGGCAAAATTGAAGAGCTGCTTCCCGGTAAACAGACGCTTCCGGATGTTCCTTCTGAAGATGTCGGCAATTTCCTGCTCATGCCGGGTCTGATCGACTCGCATGTGCATGTCAACGAACCGGGCCGTACCGAGTGGGAAGGATTTGAAACCATTACCCGGGCCGCCATTGCGGGTGGCATTACAACGATTGTGGATATGCCGTTGAACAGCAGTCCGGTCACCATATCTGCCAATACATTTAAAGAAAAACTGAAGTCAACCCAGGGCAAGCTGTATTGCAATACCGGTTTCTGGGGTGGTCTGGTGCCTGGCAATGCAGCCGATCTGAAAGAATTGATCGAAACAGGTGTGCTGGGCATCAAGGCATTTCTGACACATTCGGGTATTGATGAATTTCCGAATGTTACCGAAGCCGATCTGCGTATTGCCATGCCCTCAATTTCAGACGCACGTATCCCCTTGCTCGTTCATGCCGAGCTGGAAGAACCTCATGCAGGCATTGCGGCCTTCGAAAAGAATCCTTCGAGCTATATGGCCTGGCTGGGTTCCCGGCCCCGTTCCTGGGAGGATAAAGCCGTTGCGTTGATGGTTGGTCTCTGCCGCGAATTCAATTGCCGTGTGCATATTGTGCATCTGTCATCCTCCGGAAGCCTTGAGATGCTGAAAAAAGCAAAAGCCAGCGGCCTTCCACTCACTGTGGAAACATGCCCCCAGTATCTTTATTTTTGTGCCGAAGATATTCCAGACGGAAATACCCTTTATAAATGCGCCCCTCCCATTCGCGAACAGGAAAACAATGAGCGACTCTGGAAAGCGCTGAAAGAAGGAATTATTGATTTTGTGGTGACCGATCATTCGCCTGCTACACCGGAACTGAAGAAAATAGAAACCGGTAACCTGAAAGAGGCCTGGGGAGGCATTGCCAGCCTGCAGTTTAGCCTGCCGGTGATGTGGACCGGGGCGCGCAAACAGGGGTTCAGCCTGAAAGAAATAGCGGCCCTGATGAGCGCCAATGTGGCTTCGTTTATCGGGTATGAATACAGCAAAGGATTGATTAAAAAAGGATATGATGCTGATCTGGTGGTCTGGGACCCGAACCAGCAGTTTAAGGTAGATGAAAAGAGCATACAATTCAGACATAAGCTCTCGCCCTATACCGGTGAAACGCTTTATGGAGAAGTAAAACAAACGTATGTAGGTGGGAAGAAAGTTTACGAGAATGGCGCTGTGATCGGAGCGCCAGAAGGGAAGCTCCTGCTGAGACAAAGAAACTGAAGCCCGGTGAAACCACTCCTCGTTATTTTCGATCCGAATTAGAAACTGTATATGGAAAATAAAACAATACTTAAACCCGAATTCACCAACCTCATCAACCTGGCATCCGAGCGGCTTGGGGCCAAAGCCCTTGTTTGCAGCGACGATTTCTTTGCAGAAAAAGAAAATCTGTTGAAACCGGGCCGGGGGATCTTTATTGCCGATAAATACACCGATCGTGGAAAATGGATGGACGGTTGGGAAAGCAGAAGAAAACGCATTGCCGGGCACGACTGGTGTATTATCCAGCTTGGCGCTCCGGGCATCATCCGCGGGCTGGATATCGATACCAATCATTTTCTGGGCAATCATCCTCCGTTTGCTTCGGTTGAAGTTTGTTCGTTTGAGGGCGATCCGAAAACCTTTCTTCCCGAAAGCAAGGATCTTGTCTGGAAAGAACTCTTGCCAAGAGCGCCGCTTAATCCGGGCAGTCAGCACTTTTTTGAAGTCTCTTCGGCCGAAGTATGGACGCATCTGAGGCTGAATATCTTTCCCGATGGGGGAGTAGCCCGTTTGAAAGTATATGGAGAAGTGTACAAAAACTGGAACAGCGTAAAAACAACCGATCTGGTTGACCTGGCTGCTGCTGCCAACGGGGCCAAATCAGTTTTGTGCAATGATATGTTTTTTAGCCATATGGATAACCTCCTCATGCCCGGACGAGGGGTGAATATGGGCGATGGATGGGAAACCAAACGCAACCGTACACCCAACAACCGCGATTGGGTAATCGTAAAACTGGCACATCGTGCTTCATTGAAGGAAGCTTTGGTTGATACCTGTCATTTCAAAGGAAACTACCCCGACACCTGTTCACTCGAAGGCCTTGATGTAGCGCCGGGCAAGGACACCGATCTGAGCAATGCCGGCCTGAAATGGACGACTATTCTTCCCTCCACAAAACTTGCAGCCGACAAAGAACATCTCTTTGAAACGCTTTTCGCTGGTGATGAAGCATTTTCTCACATACGCCTGAATATATTTCCTGACGGAGGAGTCAGCCGATTGCGGTTATACGGACATATCAAACCTTTGAAATGACACTGGACGAACTCAATGCACTCGACCGGGATACAGCCCTGGCAGAATTTGTGAAATGTTGCGGATCGCGTAAATGGGCCGCCGCACTTGCAGACAAAAGACCATATTCCGATCTTTCAGCCTTGTTGACTGCTTCTGATAAAATCTGGGAACGGTGTTCGGGTGAAGATGCGTTGGAAGCTTTCGACCAGCACCCGAGAATTGGCGATATCGAAAGCCTGGAAAAGAAATTCCCCGAGACAAAGGAATGGGCTGGGGGTGAACAAAGCGGCGTAAATACAGCCAGTGCGCGTGTACTCGAAGAACTGGCCAGGGGCAATGAACGGTATGAACAGAAATTCGGGTATATCTTCATTATTTGTGCCAGCGGTAAAACAGCCAAAGAAATGCTTGATCTGCTCAATGAACGTTTGTTTAACGAAGCAGGCGAAGAACTGGAGATAGCCATGAAAGAACAAAACAAAATAGCGCATCTGCGTTTGAAAAAACTATTGGAATGAGCCAGATCACTACACATGTCTTGGATACGTCACTCGGAAAACCGGTTTCTGGCATTGAGATCATACTGGAGAAAGAAGAACAAACCGGACCCTGGACCCTGCTCGGAAAAGGAACAACCAATGCCGATGGACGGCTCCCGGGATTAGTGCCCGATACACAGAAATTAACCCCTGGTAACTACCGATTGTTGTTTGCCACTGGTGCTTATCATGCACGTATAGGGGTAAAGGGTTTTTATCCTTCGGTAACCATCGCTTTCGAAATTAAGGATGATCAGCATTACCATGTACCCTTGTTGTTGAATCCCTACGGATACTCTACTTACAGAGGAAGCTGACGTGTAGATGAATTATTTAATATTGGGTAGTGTTTGGTTATTAGGCGATCACTAAAATCTTGTTCGTAACCCCGCGCTTCAGCGCCTACTAAGTAGGTTTGATCATTCTATTGTAGCATTAAAAGGTAATAATCCGAAATTTTAAGTAAGGGTTATGTTTTTACTTAAATGTTGAATGTTTATTTGTTAACAAAGAAGAAAGGAAATATGAAACAATCCATCCCATCCACAGAAAAGGACAACATCCTGAACTCTTTAAAAACGGCAAACACCGCTTTCCAAAAAATATATCCCGGCGATTCGCCTGAACGTCAGCCGGTGCATACGGTTTATGGGGGTGCCAATCTGTTTAAGTCAGACACCACCATGAAAATGGGAAGTGTTTCGGTCGGCAACTTAAAAACCTATGCCCCAAACTTTGCTGTGCTGGCCCGTGCTCTGGAATTACCCGGTCATGCAGCTTTGCCTTCTGATCAAAAGGGTATTGAGGCGTTGGAAGCACAGTTGAAAACGGCCCGGAGCGCCGGTGATCATCCGGCCTGGCTGGCATATACCGTCTACAACAAAATCATCCGGAAACTCGAACGCGAGGCTATCGAAGATTTCAGGATCGATTTCGAAGACGGTTATGGCAACCGCCCCGATGCTGAAGAGGATGCTACAGCAGAATTCGCGGCTAAAGAAGTTGCCAAAGGAATGAAGGATGGAACGCTCTCTCCATTTATCGGCATACGCATCAAACCCTTTACCGAAGAACTCAAGAATCGTTCTGTTCGTACCCTCGATATCTTTGTTTCCACGCTGGTTGAAGCCAGCGGAGGGAAGTTGCCTTCCAACTTTGTGGTGACCCTGCCCAAGGTGCAGATACCCGGGCAGGTTACTGCACTTGTGCAACTCTTTGATGTGATCGAGACACATACCGGTCTTGCAAAAGGATCGCTGAAAATGGAATTCATGGTCGAGACTACCCAAAGCATCATGAGCAGCGCCGGCGAAAACCCTTTGCTGGCAATGGTCATGGCTGCCAACGGAAGATGCACCGGGGCCCATTTTGGCACCTACGACTATACGGCATCCTGCAACATCACCGCCCGTTATCAAAAGATGGATCATGCCGTATGCGATTTTGCCCATCACATGATGAAGGTGGCCCTGGGCGGAACAGGGGTGTGGCTCTCAGATGGGGCAACCAATGTAATGCCTGTAGGGCCGCACCGGGGGAAGGACCTGAGCGAGAGCCAACAAAAAGAAAATACCGAAGTAGTACATAGGGCCTGGAAGATTGCATACGACCACAACCGGCATTCGCTCTGGAAAGGTCTTTATCAGGGTTGGGATCTGCACCCGGCGCAGTTGCCTGTAAGGTATGCTGCCGTTTATGCCTTCTTCCTCGAGAGTTATGCCGATGCGGCATTGCGTTTGCGAAATTTTATGGAGAAAGCCGGACAGGCAACGCTCTCGGGCGATGTGTTTGACGATGCGGCAACCGGTCAGGGTTTGCTCAACTTCTTTTTAATAGCCATGAACTGCGGGGCCATTGAAGAACAAGATCTGGAAGCTACCACGCTTACTATGGAGGATATCCGGACACGCTCGTTTGTGAAGATCCTGGATGCGAGGAGGAAGAAGCTGGCGGTGTGAGGAAGGTGAAAACTGAAGACGATGTATTATGTCGGTAGTTCTGATATTAGATTTGAAAGTACAATACGATCTCTATGCATCTGGTTCCATTTCATCTCCATTGCTTTCTTGAATTCTGAATCGTCCTTGTAAATCTTTTTGATTATCACTGATTCAGTGTATGTGATCGTTGTAAATAATTGCTTATCGCCTATATCATCCGTAAAAACATGGTCGACATCCGGATCTTCCATATGAGCAACTGCTCTATTTGCAGCTTTAAGCGTTTCGAGTATTGATTCATAATTATTGTGCCGAGTGAGTTCATCAACGCTAAGTTCCTCTTGCGTAAATATGCCTTTCTCTCTTTTACTTACATTCCGTTCTCCTTTCTTTAAGGTGATTCCGACTTCTCCCAGAAGAAAGCGCACCATTAGAATGGAGATATCCTTCGAACAGCGCATCAGGTCTCTGACTAGCTCAGTTTTAACAGGATCAAGACCTTCGAATCTCTCTCTGAATGTGAGAAGCAGATTGATGCGATGAGGAATGTGTTTTTCCAGGTAATCTGCTTTGGTCATTCCTAATTGTATTGATGACTTCATTGTTTTGCACTTTAGTAAGATGGAGATCAATCCCCCCAAGGTTGTCGCTAGGCTATTTTTCTCAAAAGTTTTCTTGAAAAATCAGTCTCTGCATCTAAGGAAGCAATCATTTCCCCGCCAGCATTCATAAGCCGTGCGAAATCGGGTTTGGGGATTGATCCTTGATCGGAAAAGATGAGTAAACTGTCGAAGTCTGCTTTCACCCTGAGTAGTCTCTCCAAAACGATAGTGGTCAGCCGTGCCTTGTCCCGGTTAGGGATTCCGAATAGAAATAATGGGGCATGTTTACCCTCAATTTTAAAATCAATCGGATAATCAATGCTGTTTTCCATTCCTTCAAAGTAATAATCTTTCTTTATCTTTTCCAGCCCAACCACCTTCAAGAGTTGCTGCTGTAGGTCATCATAGAATGTTGATTCTGTACGTGACCGATTCAGAAAAGAGAGGTCGTTAATCTTAGTGAGGGCCTGGCCCAGCCTGAAAATATTGAACCCCAGGTTGCTCAATGGTGTCTCAATAAAGAACTCCCCATTTTCTTCCTCAACGAAGGTTTCGGCTTTTATCTGATCAAATAATTTGCCTCGTGTCCCCTCTCTGAATTTGTCAATATCGTTGTCATAACTCAGGTGCATCATCGTGTGGCCCATGTCTGTAAGCCTAATTACGCCGCCTGGCATTTCCTTGATATAAATTTGATATGGGTCACCATCGGCAAAAAAGAACGGGGTTGTAATAGACAAGAGCTTGCCATTTTTAGGTTGTATTTTAACCTCTGTACACAATAGTGAACAGAGTGTCTCTTGAAGTTTGTTTATATCGAGGTTCATAATCCCAAAAGCTACGTTTAACTGAGGTGGTCTGGTGATGTTGAAATTCCAATTGCATTGCAATCTGCCACTAAGCAATCCAGTGCCCCTTCAATAGTGATGTACCTGTCTGTTGCCACTGCATATCCCTCTGCTTTTCGGTTTGCCTTCAGGTATTTTTCAGTGGCTGTGTGAATATGACATTTAAACCCGAGGTGTTCCCCTTCGAGATGATTTGGATGGTTATGATTCGGCCCGTTGTACCTCTTTATCGTAAGTGTTTCTCCATTTGGTGCAATCCAACTTATGCCACATGAAAAATCATCTTCCATACCCTCTCTCAAATTCTGCCTTCTGTAAATTTCAAATTCGTGCTGAGATCCGTCTGTTGATGACGCGTGATAATTGATCTGCTCATGGCCGTCTTTACTTTTACGTCTGGCTTGAGGGTTTGTCAACCGTTTAGTGCAATTAAGCAGGTCAGCAATTTTATCATCTGTCAAGCTTTCAAATGCCATGTCCAGCAAATTAAGTTCGATGAATTTACGAAAAAAATCAGGATTTCGTCTTTTTTCTCAACCCCTCAATACTCAACAAAATCACTTCATTGGTAGCTGGCAATTTAAACTCCGGTTCAAATGCATGATTGCCTACTGCCGACACGGCATCTTTAATGGCCAGCCAGGTAGCAAAGGCAAGCATAAGCGGGGGCTCGGCCACAGCCTTGCTCTTGCGTATGGCCCGGGGGTTGGGTGCGCTTTGCAGCAGATGCGTGCGGAAGTCGGCCGGGATGTCCTGTACCGAGGGTATCTTATAGGTATCGGGGCTGTGGTTCAGCAGATGCCCGTTTGCATTCCATTTTACTTCTTCGGTGGTACACCAGCCAACGCCTTGTATATACCCTCCTTCTACCTGACCGATGTCAAGCCCGGGGTTGATCGAATCGCCTACATCGTGTAAGATATCCGTTCTCAGATTTTTGTGAAAACCGGTTAGTGTATCAACCAGCACTTCGCTTACGCACATCCCGAATGCAAAATAATTAAAGGGCTTACCCCAGCCTGTTGCCTTGTCCCACCCTATATCGGGTGTGCGGTAAAATCCTGCTGCGCTCAGGCTTACCTGGTTGAAATGCACCAGGGGCATGGCATCGGCAAAGGCAATGTTCCGATCGGGGTATTTACTGTCGGTGATGACATCGTCACTAAAAACAAGGTCAGCTGCGAGGCTGGGTTCTCCGGTTGATTTCTTCGAGAATTCCGAAGCCATCACTTCCGCAATTCTTCCTTTGAGTATATCAATGGCAACTTTTACGGCCATGCCGTTCAGATCTGTTCCGGCCGATGCCGCCGTGGCCGAAGTGTTTGGAACTTTTGACGTATTCGTAGCATTTACTTTGATGAACGAGGTACTGATTCCCAGCTCAGCCGCAGCTATTTGAAGGATCTTGGTGTTCAGGCCTTGTCCCATTTCGGTGCCCCCGTGATTTACAAGCACGGTGCCGTCTTTATAGATATTGACCAAGGCACCGGCCTGGTTCAGAAAAGAAGTGGTGAACGAAATGCCAAACTTGACCGGCGTGAGGGCAATTCCTTTTTTGTAAAACTCATGCTTTGCATTGAAGGTGTTGACAGATTTTCTCCGTTCCAGATAATCGCTCGAAGCCATCAATTGGTCATACAGGATGTGCAGACGGTTGAGTTCTACCTCCTGACCGTAATGCGTGATGTTGTTGGTTTCTGTTCCATAGAAATTAAGTTTTCGGATTTCAGCCCCGTCCTTTTTCAGGAACCGGGCAATGCGGTCTATGACGGTTTCCATACCGGCCATGCCTTGCGGCCCCCCAAAACCCCTGAAGGCCGTGTTCGATGGGAGGTTTGTACGGCAGGCCCTTCCCGTAACATGCATGTTGGGGATAAAATAACTGCTGTCGGCATGAAGCATGGCGCGTTCGAGGATGGCCATGCTCAGATCGGTGGCATAGCCTCCGTCGGCATTCTGTTCGAATTTCAGGGCAGAGATCTTTCCGCATTCATCAAAACCAACTTCGTATTTGATCAGGTAGGGGTGACGTTTGCCTGTGATGATCTGATCGTCGTCGCGAAACAAACGGATCTTTACCGGGCGTTTGGTGGCCTGACAGAGCAGGGCACACCAGGCAGCAATCCAATTGGCCTGGGTTTCCTTGCCTCCGAAAGCCCCGCCCATACGGCGTATTTCAACCACCACTTCGTTCTTTGCTATTCCCAGGACTTCGGCAATGATGGCCTGTGTTTCAGACGGGTGCTGGGTGGAGCTGTAGGCGGTTATTTCCTTGTCTTCGCCCGGTATGCACAAACAGGTTTGTGTTTCGAGGTACCAGTGTTCTTGAGCACCGGTCTCGATTTCTCCTTTAATAACATGCATAGCTGTTTTTAAAGCGGCATCGGCATCTCCGCGTTTCATGAAGCGGGGAGGGGCAAGGAATGAATTTTGTTCGATGGCCGAACGGATGTCGAGAATTGCCGGCAGTTCTTCGTATTCAATCTTTATCAAGGCTTCGGCCTGTATGGCAATTTCTTCCGACACGGCAGCTATCAGCACCAGGGCCTGGCCTACGCAATGCACTTGATCCACCGCCAGACACGGTTCATCATGAATCACGGGGCCCATCTGGTTATGCCCCGGTATGTCGGCGCTGTAGAGCACAGAAAGAACGCCTGGCAATGCTTTTGCTGCCGACAGCTCTATCGACAACACCCTGGCATGAGCATGTTTGCTATAGACCACACGGCCATGGAGCAACTGGGCATTTACAAGCATATCATCAATGTAAACAGATTCTCCGCTTACGTGTTTGATGGCGCTGTCGTGTGGGATGGATTTGTTCATGCGGGTTTATAAATTGGCTTGAATATTTTTTTAAAAATTATTGTTCAGGCGAAAACGGTACTGGCTTTATTTCTTTGCGCTGAAGGTAGCCCCCTTGGCACGGAGGGCACTGAGAAACACGAAGACCTTCAATCAATTAAACCCTGAGTGTGCCTTCGTGTCCTTAGCGTCAAGGGCGTTACCTTAGCCGGTTCCGTCAGAATCACTGAATGGTGACGAAACAGCAGCTGCCGTTTCCGACCAAAATTTCAGCAACAGATTCTTCGCCGCCAGGCTTCTGAACACAGCGCCCGAACGGGCATCGGAGATCGGGGTAAAATCCTGGATGATTAATTCCATGGCCTGCTCAACAACCCTGCGTTCCCATTTCTTGCCGGTTAAAAAAGCCTCTGCTGCCGAAGCGCGTTTGGTAAGGGCTGCCATCCCCCCGTAAGCAAGGGTGATTGATTTTACCTTGTCTTCATCCAGCGCCAAGCTGAACCCGGCGCTCACGGTCGAAATATCCAGATCCTTGCGTTTTGATACTTTGTAGAATTTTAAAAGGGTTTGTTTTCGTGGCTTGGGTATGCTCACGCGGGTAATCAGTTCGTGGGGTTTGCGGTCTGTTTTGCGGTAACCGAGTATGAAGTTGTTGATGTTCACGGTTCGTTCGCCCTGTACGCTTTCGAGTGTAATCGAAGCGTCATAGGCCATCAGTACCGGCAAGGTATCGCCAATGGGCGATGCCGAGCCCAGGTTACCGCCCAGCGTAGCCACCGAGCGGATCTGACGCGAACCGAACACAGAAAGCGCATCATACAAGGCAGGCAGCAGATTTTTAGCATGTTTCCTTACGTCCTCCAGGCTCATGCCTGCCCCAAATGTCATGCGGTTGTTTTCGGTACTGAATTGTTTGAATTCTTCTACATGCGAGAGGTCGATTATTTCACTTAGGATCTCATGCCGTTTGGTGACCCTCAGCGCTATATCACTGGCCCCGCTTATCAGGATAGCCTCTTGTTTTTTGTTTCTCGATTCCAGGGCTTGTGTACGTGTCAAGGGTTGAAAATAGCTTTGGGCGCCGGTATGAACAGAAACCGGTTTTTCATCGGCTCTGATTTCCAACAATAAATGAATAATGTCCTGCTCCTGATCTGTAAATTGATCTCTGCCATCATGCACACAGGCTTTTGCCGCTGCTTCGATGATTGGTTTGTAACCGGTGCAACGGCACAGATTGCCGGTAAGGGCATCTTCAATACTGGCATGTGTAGGCCTGGCTTCTGTTTTATACAATGCAAAAAGCGACATGACAATACCCGGTGTGCAGTATCCACACTGGCTTCCGTTGCAGTTCACCATGTTTTCCTGGACAGGGTGCAGCGCTTCGATGCCGTTCATCTTGTGTTTCAGATTTTCGACAGTAATGAGCTGTTTGCCATGTATCATGGGCAGGAATATCAGACAGGAATCCCAGGCCTGGTAACGCAGTTTGTTGGCTCCATCCAGATCGGCAATCACAACGGTACAGGCTCCGCAATCGCCTTCGGCACATCCTTCTTTAACACCTTTGTGGCTGAGACCGGCACGCAGGTAGTTAAGCACCGTGGTGGTTGGGGTATAGGCCCCTTTAAAATCGAGACGTTGTATTTTTCCGTCGAGAACAAATGAAATGGTATCCTGCATGAAACTGATTTTCTAAGCTGTTTGGGTGTTTCGCACATCAATGAGTTTGGCCAGGATGCTGATGGCAATCTCCTGCGGGGTAATGGCGCGGATATCGATTCCGATGGGCATATCAATGGCATCCAGTTCGGCTTCGTTCATCATATTCGAGGCAACGAGGTTTTTACGGGCCACCAATACCTTGCGTTCGCTTCCGATCATGCCAATATAACCATGTTGTTTTTGGGAAACCAGGGCCAGGATCTCCCGGTCGTTGGCATGGGTGTAGGTAAGAATTACAATAAAGGTATGTTCATCAAACGGCAGTTGGGTGATGGCATGGGTATGGTGTTCATGCATCACGGTACAATCGGGCAAAACGGTGTTTTCGAGTGTGTCGTACCGGTCGTCTACGAGGGTTACGTTAAAGTCGAGCGCGGCCGCAAAGCCTGCGAGGGCTTTTCCGGTATGGCCTGCCCCGAAGATATAGAGTTTCTTTCTGTTCATGATGGGTTCTATAAAAAGCTGTACGGTGCCTCCGCAGCACATGGCCAGTTCACTTACCAGATGATGAACAACCATGGTTGGGGCATTGTTCCGCAGCGCTTCGAGGGCCTGTTCGGTAACCTTCTTTTCAAGGGCCCCGCCTCCAATGGTTCCTTCCAGCCTGCCATCGGCATAGACCAGCATCTTGGCCCCTGTTTTTCGGGGGGCAGAGCCTTTCGTGGAAACAATGGTACACAAAGCGGCCTTTTGATTGCCGTTTTCTATCTCTGTTATTTTCTGGTAGATGCTGCTCACGTGGTACTTCTATCCCTGTAAAAAGAGGGATACAACAATATTAGGCAAAATATTGCAGTTTTTTCAGGCCCTGATGTAGGGTAAATGCATCAATTTTCGTTGAAATTGGAGCTGCCTGCTGAACGTCGCTGCCCACCTCAGTCCTGAAATCGGGAACTGATGGAGATAGTTTGGAAAGAGAAGAGGATGCTTTCCAGGAGTTTGAATATGTCTGTCAATATTCAGGGTATAATTGGTAGGAGGATGAGTATTTCTGTCTGTAGGCAAAGTGTGTTTGTCAGGAGTATGAGTATTTCTGTCTGTAGGCAAAGTGTGTTTGTCTGGAGTATGAGTATATCTGTCTGTAGACAAAGTGTGTTTGTCAGGAGTATGAGTATGTCTGTCTATTGACAACGTGTGTTTGTGAGGAGGAGAGGAGTACAGCGGATTCTTCTTTGAACCTGGGTGCTTTGCCTGTATCTTTGCGACTATTTAATTCAGTAAATTCACGTATGCCCTACAGATACCGGGTTCTTTTTTTGTTCCTGTTCCTTTGTCTGCATGCATTTGTTCATGCCCAGACAGCGGTTCCTGCGCGTCTTGACAGCATACGATATGACAGCATCCGGTATGACCGGAAACTGCATGATCTGCTTTTTATAAGACAGGATACCTTGCGCGATTCGTCTTTGTTCTATGGGGGCCTCGAAGATTTTTTCAATGCACCTATCCAGGCCAATATCGAGGCTTCGGGCGATTGCGGGGAAGCTTTGCTCTTGTTTTGCCGGTGCATTTCACATCATGATACGCTGTTGCTTGTAATTACCGGGCCTTCGGTATGTTGTTACCATGAGCTGACCGTACGGATGGCAGGAGGCCTGTTCACTACCACCTTCATGTATTCCTTCGATTTTTCGCCAGCCGATATTCATCTAAGTCCGGTGACTCAGGAACTGATACTTCAAACCACGAACACCGGAACAGGAGAAGAACTAAGAGGTTATCTTTCCTTTGATGGAAAAGGCAGTTTTGGAGAATCCAATTTTGGAGAGGAGTTTAGTAAGGAAGTTCAACGAGCTGTTTTTTCGGCCGGGATGAAGGGCTTTTTTAAGTGTGTGATTGAGAAGGAATAGAGTGCATCTCTAATAACCCCACTTTATAGACCCCTCCCTGTCCCTCTCCGCCTCAGGCGGAAGGGAATGTTTGGAAGGGGTTATTAGAGATGCCCTGAAGCCAATGCAAACCAAATAAAACCTTTTTGATATCAAAAAGGTTTTAAATGATGTGAATCAAAACCTTTTTGATGTCAAAATGGTTTTGAACGGCTTGAATTAAAACCTTTTTGATATCTAAAAGGTTTTAAATGGGTTGAATTAAAAATCTTTTGATATCTAAACAGTTTTAAAATGTATCAATTGAGATATTTTTGATGTCAGAATGGTTTTGAAAGGTGTGAATCAAATCCTTTTTGATATCAAAATGGTTCTAAGAGGAATGTTTTCAAACCTTTTTGATATCAAAAAGGTTTGAAAAGCTTACAAAAAGGATTTTTTTCACAGCAACATGAAATTAAATGACATAAACGCATTTTAGTATTCCAAAGCAGTCCCTCAAACCCCTTTTGTACTACACCTGCTAATTACCGAACAACGCCCAGCACCCGTAACCAGATTTTTTTCGAACTGTATTTGTTGTTTTTGAAGCATTTTCATTTTAAACGATCTTTTAATCGGGAAAATATAATTACACTTTCAGATATTAATAACAGAACACTTCAAAAGATATTACATGAAGTCGTGTTATTTTTCGTTTTTTAAGATGCGTTTATCTGATGTACAGGACCGGGGAGAGAAACTAGTAATTATCAGGAAAACGTGTTTTTTTATCCTGTTGATCGCTTTGATAGTTGACGCAAGCCCAGCGCTGTATGGGTTTTAGAAGGTGGTTTTGCAGGCAAAGCCAGTACAAATTTGACTGATTTTTGAATTCATATCCTTTTTCACCGTTTTGCTCTTTCAAATGCATCCCGATTTCATACCACACGTTTTGACTGAATGCAAACATACCGGTGGTTTTTCTCACTGGCCGTGAACCCTGGTTTGTGTTTCAACATTCATTTCAAAAAAAACTCTCCCCTCTGACATTCGGTAGACTGATTTACTCAATCTGAAGCCAGGAGGGAAGAGTAGGGTATGCTGAAGTTGAAAATCAGGCAAAGATTTCATGTTCGATTTCGAGTTTGTTTTCTACCCTGCTCACACCGGGGGCCAGGTAGGCAGCATCTTCGGCATCTTCTTTTTCGGCCAGGGTACGAACTTTGCCAATGAGGGTAACCTTGCTTCCATCGGTCAGGACGCTGATGCGGCTGGAATCGACGGTAGCGCTGCGGTGGAAAGCAGCCACAATCTTGGTCTTGATATCCTGGCTTTTGAGGATGGGAGCAAGTTTGATGTTGTTGGTGATGCCCACCACGCCTACCAGGTTGTGAACGGCAAATTTTGCACCGGTGCGCTGGCTTTCCCATTCAACCTCCCCATCGAGTGTTACCCATCCGTTTTCGACCTTTAGCTTGATCCGGTCTTCGGGGATGGATGTATTCCAGGTCAGGGCATTGAGGGCAGCCTGGGCAATATCGGCATCTGTCCTCCGGCCCATGGAACTTAGCCTTACATCAATTTCCTCGACTACGGCTTTTACACCCATCACCCGTTTCGAGGCAGCTTCGGCTGCCATCTTTTTGGCATAGGTATCAACCGTACCGCTGAGGGTGACGATGGCGTTTTTTACGGCCACACCTATTTCGGTGGCATTGAGTAATGGTTCCCAGCCTAGCTCGTCCATTACATCTTTTTGGATTTCTGAATCTGTTTTCATGGCATTTCTGTTTTTTCGTTTTTATCTACTCGTGGTCAGTGCAAAGAAACTGAGTGAAAGCGGGGCGGTAAATGATGGCGGTCAAGAAAAGGCGTGAGTTTGGTCAAAATGAGGCGCGGGTTGTACTTGACCTGCATCGGATTTAACACGGAGGTAGGGAGAGCACGGAGGTTCACGGAGAATATTATATCCTGTCATCTTTGTGTTTGCTGTGCTAAATACAAAAGAATGGGCATCTCTAATAACCCCTTCCAAACATTCCCTCCCCTTGGTGGAGGGACAGGGAGAGGTCTATAAAGTGGGGTTATTAGAGATGCCCCTCATTTAATTTTATCTCATAAAAGGTGCAAACAGTATTCCGAAATTAATGTAAGCATTGTATAGGTTTGCAAAATACCCATTCCCGAATTTGTATTCTTTAACGCCTGCCTCACAATAAAAACTCATGCGGCTCTTGTGCTTAACACTTGAACCAATAAATACTCCTGGTCTGAAATACAATTCGTCATAAAGATTTCGTGGTAAATATTCAGTGGTTAAATTTCTGGTGGTGTTTTGATCGGTTGTTATGTCACGTTGAATATAACGGGTGAAAAACGAATTCTCTTCTCCAATGCCAGCGTAATATTGGAAGCGACCGAATGAAAATGATCCAATAAGATACAATGGAACATTCATTGAATAATAGGAGCAATTTTCATTTAATATGAATAGACTGCTAGCCGGTAAATATTGGCTTCCGGACTGCACCAAATAATTGTCCGTACCAGAGATATGAGTATGGTAATTCATCACACTATAAGAAAGGCCCGTTGCAAAGGAAAAAAAGTGGTTCAGCCGAAAAACGATCCTGCTCCCAATTTCAGAACCCCATTCTGCCGTTCCTGTGGTTTTGAAAGCTACATCCCAGATTTTGGGGGTGACAGGAACCGTATAAGTTGGGCTGTAATAGAGTCCCCAATGACAGATTATTGGTTTAAGTGCCAAACTACTATCTTTCTGAGCGAAGGCATCTGATATTTTTACTGAGAGTAGAATACACAGGCAAAATAATTTCATTTTACTGGGAGCATCAAAAGGCGACTTGCATCTTTGGTGTCCTGAACGTTTCGTTTTCATGTTATTGAAGATTAATTTATAGTAGTAAAATGCTCTCTCAACAATTAGCCTCCTTGTTTGATATGACCCTGACCTGCTCGTGATTTTCAGGATATATATGCCTTTGCAAAGCAGGTTTATTACAAAATCATTCTCAGATTCAATGTGTTTGCCTAAAATGAACCTGCCGAATTCATCACGAATGCCTGCTTCGAATTCAAAATGCGGGATTAAAAATTGCAGGACGCAGTTAATCTCAGTGTATTCTGAATCGGGCTCCGCTCATCGGGAGGCAGCCAATCAGCAAAATCGAATGCAACGTTCTTGTACTTCAGACCGAACCCCAACGTGTAATAATCCACAGCGGTGTCAGAAAATGTTTGATACACGTAACCCATACGCACCGCGAACAATTTAGCATACCAATATTCAAGGCCTCCGCAAAACCTGGTACCTGGCTGATTGGGAACCCTCATCCGGTTTAGATCTCCAAGAATTGAAAGTGAATGTTGTTTATTCAGTTCGAGTATTAAACACCCTCCTATACGAAGGTTTGTAGGCGGGTAATCCTTCCGGGTTGAATCGACATAGGCAATTTTGCTTCCAATGTCTGACAGATGAATGCCAACGTTTAAAACCGTCTGTTTTCCGGCCAGCAGAATTTGATCGGTATGGTAGAAGGCTGATAGGTCTAAGGTGACGGTCTCAACCGAATGGATTGATCCGTTCCAGATCTGCCCCTGGTTCGTGGCGTTTGAATAGATGTACCTGCCCGTGATGCCTGCGGAGAAATGCTTGAACAGCTTTTGTGCATAGGACAAATCACAAGCATATTCATTTGGGTGGTACGACAAGGGATAACTTCCACCGGGGTTGGATATCGTTACATCACCCAGCGAAAAATAACGCACCGAAGCCCCTATTGATTTGGTATCGGTGAGTTTGTAATATCCACTGAATGAAAAGAGGTTAATATCCGGAACCAATGCCCGGAGCCAGGGGACAAAAGAGGCATTGAGCCCAAACGTAGTATCAATGAATGCCAGTTTGGCCGGGTTCCAATACGTGGAGCTTGCATCGGGTGTGGAGGCAACACCGGCATCACCCATAGCGGCAGATCTGGCATCGGGTGCAATCAGGAGAAAGGGTAAGACGGAGGTTGATCCAGCTGTTTGACCGGATAATTGGGAGCTGCTGAGGTAGTGTTGGGCGATGAGCGGCAGAGATCGGGTGAGGATAAAAAGGGAGATCAATATTCTGCAGGTCTGGAATGAATTGATTTTCATAGCTTCGGGCTTTAAAATGGTATACATATAGTTTATGTATTTGACTAAATTCGAGTTACTTTCGAATCATTATCGCATAATGGCAATGAATGCTATTAGATTTAGAATTGTTCAATCAACAATTAGCTTTCTTGTTATTGGCGCACAATTCCGTGAATTTAATCTCAGAATATAGATGCCTTTTACCTCGAGATTGAGTTCCAACTTGGTGAGGGTGCCTATATTATTATCAATAATAACTCGTCCGATCTGATCGAGAACTTGATACGAAGTGAAAACGTGGTCGTTGCCCAGGATAATGTCAAAGTAACCTTTTGAGGGATTAGGAGAGAGCATAATAGTCTCGCTATTCTTATTATGCGAAATGTTATCTGTATTAATTCTCGATAAATTTTCAGTGTTGGCACAATCGGGTCGGATGTATATCTTAGATAATGTATCGCTAACATCTAATGAATCAGTTATGACGAGCTTAACCGTATATGAACCAGGGGTGGCATAAAAAATATCGACAGACTTCCTCGTCGATGTTTTCCCGTTACCGAAATCCCACCAAAATCGTTTATATGAGATCGTATCACCGTCAAGACCGACAATATGAACCGTGTCGTCACATCCTAAGGACTGCCGTCGATCATCCTGAATAATAATTGAGGAATCTTCCAAACCTCCCATACCATTGCCATATGCAGTTTCAGAGCAGGGTTTCAATATTGCCATGAATTCAGAGCCAGTGCTGGCGTGAAAACCAGGTTCAAGACGAATGGAATTAACGGCAGAAAAAATAATGTTGGCCCCGGATTCAACGGTTACATCACCAGGCGGCGAGTTTCTGTCACCTACGTTATTGCCAACACTTAAATCCCCAGAACATTTATATGGCAGTTCATTGATAAAGGGATGAAAAGTATGGTTCTGTATCATCAAACCCGCATTACAAAGTTCTGAAAGTTCAACGTATGAAATGTAACATGCACCTGTTTCATTTGCAATGACAATATTGTGTAAATCCTTGAATACGTTTCCCAATCTACTTGGAATCACCATGCCGCCCTCAACCCATCCGCCTAGATTATACATCGGTGGATACATAGTCCAAGAAAGCCTAACATTACCCCATGTCGCATTCCAGTGTAAGGTGTATTCAGTGAGATAGATTCTTTCTGTCGTGACGGAGGTACCGCTCCACCCATGCTTATAATTAACACCGGTGTAGATTAATTTAAAAATGTACGAATCATTCGGATTCATGCACATTTTAATACTCTGTCTGATAGCATCAGATGAGCCAAAGGAATTCGAATTTGTTTCTTCAAAGATAAAGTTCCCGTAATACGGCAATCCGGAAATTGTTCCTGCGCAAAAGGTATCCATCCAATCTGGAAATGAATTCCTATTCGGACTGCCTCTACCCAAGAGAGTGCCAACTGTACGGGCATTATACCATGAAGCAATATCCTGGTCAATATCTCTGGAGTAATCCGAGTAATCGCAGGAAGGATAATGGCCAGGATTCGCTATCGAAAACCAAGGATTATAAAGAAAGTTAATTTGTGCCCGAACTATGAGGTCACAAAACAATGGAATAATAAAGAGCAAGAAACTGATTTTCCTTTTCATAACAAATGGCTTTTAATAATTAATTAATCAATCAATTGGCTTTGATCCAATTATTTCTTCACCTCCTTCTCCTGCTGCACCCGCAACTGCCTTACCTCCTTCTCCAGCTCAACAACATACAAAGTAAGTTCCTCAATTTTCTTCATCATCACCGGCATCACTGCCGAGATGTTCAGCCCACAGTCAGCTATTTCGGCGGCAGCGGGGATGTCTTTGAGGTGGCCTTGTTCCCTTATGTATTTCTCCACCATGGGCAAGGGTTCAAGCCGGTAACCGGGGCTGAATACAAAATCGCTCCAGCCCGATTGCACCAGCACTTCTTTTACCCGGATGCTGCCGTTGACCGATAATTTAAAGTTCGGGTCGGGCGTGATGGTGCCTATACCCACATTGCCAGTTGTTCCTTCCACATAAACGGCCGTGCCTCCACCGGCATTGATCAAGGTGTTAATATTGCTCCCATCGCCCAGACTGATGGTGGATGCCATATTGAAGAGCTGGTTGAGATGCAGCAAGGAATGGCCCCGGGCAATGAAATTATATTCAGCTTCCCTCAGATCGATATAGTCATCACCGAAGCTGTTACTTTGGATCCGGTGGCCGGCATCGATGCCAAGATCACCTCCTGCAAGCGTGAGTTTTGAGACAGGCTGGGAAGTCCCAATTCCTATTTTGCCGGTGGGTTTTATCCAGAGCGAAGGAATGCCATTTGCTTCCAGAATAAAATCGTTTGCATCGCAGGTGCCCAGGATGGCATTTGCTATCGTTGCTTGTGTCACGGTACTGAGCATATTTCCACCCAATGTCCAGGGCGGACAGGTTGGGTCGCAGGGTGTCACAACCGGGTTGGTGGTCGGGTTTATATAGCCTAAATTGTTTAACTTCTTTGTTTTGGATGAATCGGGCACTTTATTATTTTCTATTCCGTTCTCGTTTAGAAGCGAATATTCTGCCGGGCTGTTTGGTGTGTTTCTGGTCTGGGCTATGCCCCAAAAGTTGCCTGCTGCCAGGAACATTGATATGAAAAAGAAATGTTTTTTCATGGTGTTTTGGAATAAATAGGTTCATTCATTTCTGAATAGATCGTTCGTACAAGGGAAATTTTCCAGATCCTGCCGGTGGAAATGACATTGAGTTGCGCGGGAGGATGGCAACTTTTTGCCCGCTTGCAAGTTGGCTTGCATGCAAAATCTGGAATTCAATTTGGCAGTTTAAAACGTATTCACCATTTACTGTATGCAATACGTTTTAAACACTGACAAAGAAAGGGGTTTAAGAAACCTTCATTTTGTCTTTTCGATGAACGGAGCGGTTTCGGGGGTAGAATTATCCTCTGTGAAGGTGGAAGCATTTTCTATTGAAAAGAATAAACCCAGCTTGTGCATTAGATGGCTTGTGCGCGAATGCCCGTCTATTTGATGTTGAGTATTTCTCTTTGGTACAAGAATTATTTCGCACGGGCATCAACTTCAAAAATCCCGAACGTATTGTTGTCCTGATCAATGAAATAGCCCTGCCAGCATTTTTGGGGAATGGCAAACTTCGGTAAGGCAACCATACCACCGCTTTGGAGAATGAGTTCGCGTGTGTGGTCAAAATTTGCAACCTCTATGGAGTTCACGAATGCATTTGTCCCGCTTTGAGGGGGTGGAAGAGGGGCCGCCCTCTTTAAGAGGCCTCCGCGTAGGGTCTTTGTTTCGATGCTGTAGTATTCTATCGGAACAAATTCCTGACGCGTAAATGTCCACCCGAATAAAGCAGCATAAAACTTTACTTCCCTTGGGGGATCAGATGACTGTATTTCGAAATAACCGATCGTGTTCATGGGTTAACAAGTTAGCTTGATCAAAGATAATAAGATTTGAATTCTTTTTTTTAGGTGGCATCAAAGATGAAATTTGCGATTTTTTACATGCAGGCAAGCGGGCCTTTGTCTGTGATGCAGACATTCCTGTTTTGCTCCTTTTCTTCCAATAGTCGCCATCCGGCTGTCTGATTTGTGAAGGGTGGCAACAGGCCTTCAAGCGGGCCCCAGGGACGGATCTTGTGTAATAGCCCCAAAACCGGATCTCCAATTGATTTACAGTGATCTTGCTGGAAGAAGCCTTTCATTCAATAATTCTTTTGTTGTGTTGGTCCTGGGCTCACGCACCTTCGATTATTCAATGTACGCCGTCGCTTATTCAGTAGTTGGCAGGGCTTATTCAATTTTATTTTTAGAATTGGTTCCCCTCTCTATCTTTCGCGAAAATTTTAAATCAGGAATCCCCGTTCAGAATAGATCTCTTCAAACCCTGATGGTTGAAGTATTCTGGGCTGATCAACAGGAACTGGGTATTAAGGAATTTAATCTCACACTAAACAACGATCATGAAACACAAACAACAACTTTTGGTCATCGCATTGCTGGCCATGATTTTACAAACGATGTCGGGGGCCAATCTGTATTGGGTTGGAACAAACAACAGCAGCTGGAGCAATCACGCAAACTGGTCGTTGACATCGGGTGGTATCGGGGGAGCTGGGGTTCCAGCCTCATCTACAACGGTTATTTTTGACGGAAACAGCATTGGAAATTGCACCATCGACGTTACCTCAAACACCACGATTGCAGGTCTGGATATTCAGTGGGGGTATGCGGGCGCCATCACCTGCTCTTATACCGGAACAACACCCATTACGTTTACCATCAGCGGCACTCCGGCAACCGGTGTGGCTAATTTTCACGGAGGTAGTTTTACAGGCTATCAGTCGGCTCCGGTGAGCTCCGGTTCAGGCGGATCGGTGGAGTTTTCGAACGCAACGATAAAATCGAATGCCCCGGTTGAGGTTGCAAACAACTTCAACCTGAATACATGTATGTTCTGGGCCGCTTCTAATTTTACGCAGATTGGAGGAATCCTCAATATGGGTTCGGGTATCCTGAAATGCTTCCCCTTCTATTCATCCACCATCGGCTTTAATGCAGGAACTATTGTTGCAGGCACTGGAGAAGCCCGTTTTATTACGCCTGCAACCAATAACAGCACACTCACCATAAATGGCAATTCGAACTTCAACGAGTTTACGTTCCAGGAACTAAGTCTCTGGGGCTGTACAAGCCAAACTCAAACCATGCTGATCAATGCCAACCTGATTGCAGCCGACTCTGTATTTATCGGGCGTAACCCCGACATCATCCTGAACGTGAATGGCACTGGTTCGGTTAGCGCACTTGGTAATTTTAATATGCAGGGCACCAAGAGTCAGAACGGGGTAGGAGTCGTGAACCTGAATATTCCGGTGAATGTAGGTGGAAATGTTACCATCGGCGCGGCCCCTGTAGCTCCTGCCAATTATGCCAATATTACCGGTGGTGGAACAGGAGGCTTGACGCTGGATGGCACGGCCAACCAGGTTATCAGTCAGATCAATTCAACCTGGCAGTTTTCGAACATCGAAATAAACAATAGTACAGGAGCTGGGGTCCTGGCTAGCAACATTACCGTAAATCAATTACTGACACTGCATCAGGGGAACCTGAAAACCACGAATGCTGCTTTATTGACGGTGGGCGCAACCGGATCGGTTTCGGGCGGGTCGTCATCGAGTTATGTGGATGGTCCGATGAAAAAGATCGGGAATACGGCATTTACATTTCCTGCTGGCAATGCAGGCGTCTACCAGCCTCTTGCCATCAGCGCACCGGTCTTGAACACCGATGCTTTTACTGCGCAGTATTTTCATGCCCCTCCTCCCACTTCTGGAACTACACTCGACACAACCCTGGCTTCTTTGAGCAGCTGCGAATACTGGAATTTGCAGCAAACCAACGGAAGCTCGGCGGTGAATGTAACGTTAAACTGGAATCAGAACAGCTGTACAAACACGCCCTCGGTCATGAGCGTGGCTTACCTCAACCACAGTTCGAAATGGGGTAACCTGGGGAGTTCGGCAGTTTATGGTGACGAAGTGAACGGGAGTGTTCTATCTGGCATTGCCCTGAGTTCAGCCGCCGGTATTCTTACCCTGGGGGAGAAACCCAATCTGGGCCCCCAGTTTATTATTCCGCTTCAAAACAAGCAACAAGTACTCGTCAACTATACATTCGATCAAAACGTGAACAGCTATTCTGCTTTCCCGTTCAATCCTGCTCCTTCCGATCCGAACGTAAGCTGCACGCTGACCTCCAATATCCCTTTTGCACTTGCAGGAGGTACTGATAGCCCAAATGGATATGTGGACAACAATAATGCAACCGACAATGCGCTTACAGCTACCAACCCGGGGGGAGTCAATTCGCCCAAGAACCCTCAGGGCTATTGGATGTTCCAGTTGAGTGGTACGGCAAATGAGCTGGCAAATTTTAAGACATATGGGGTTTATTTTTCAGCCGGATCTTCTACACATGGCCCGGTATCAATTACTGTAGATTACAGCAGCGATGGAGTAAATTTTACCACGGCAACCTCATACACATTTCAGGACAAGGGTTTTTTTGAGGATGTCATTCCTAATGGAATAAGCCTGGGAACCCTGGCTGATAATGTGGAAAATCTCTACATCCGTTTGACTCCAAGCACCCAACTTACTGCGGCAGGTGTCATCAGTATTGATAATTTCCAGGTGGTAGGTACCTATTCACCGGCCTGGCTCTCGGTTACGGTGGGGGGAGATCATACCAACGGGCTTGTGTCTGACGGGAATCTTTGGTCCTGGGGCGAAAATTATCAAGGTGAGCTTGGGCAGGGAGGTGTTGTGAGCAGCGCTTCGGTACTTGCCCCCGAGGCGGTTGCAAGCCCTAACGGTAAGAAATTTGTGAAAGTGGCAACCGGATTTCAGCATTCTGCCGCTATCATGGCAGACGGCAGTCTCTGGTGTTGGGGCTGCAATGCAGCAGGACAGTTGGGGGATGGAACAACGGCTTATTACCGAACCGCTCCTGTTCAGGAAAAATATAAATATACCTGGATAGCTGTGGCCTGTGGAAACTCGAATACTTATGCCGTCAGATCAGACGGCACCCTTTGGGCCTGGGGCTATGGTCTGCAGGGGGAGTGTGGCAGTACGGTGACACAGAATTCAAATGTGCCTGTCCAGGTCGATAAGGTAAACACCAACTATGTAAGTGTCTATTCTAGCGCATCCAGCTGGTTTGGATTTGCTATCAGAAGCGATCAGACCCTCTGGGGTTGGGGCAGTAATTCTTCTGGCAACCTGGGAGACGGTACCTCGACCAACCGATCGACCCCGGTAAATGAATTCTGGGGTGCTACCTGGCTTTCGGTTGCAACGGGTGCGGCTCATACCGTTGGAATCCAGACCGATGGTTCACTCTGGACCTGGGGAGATAATTCAGAGAGCGAGCTGGGCGATGGAACAACCACCTCAACCGCATACCCGGAACAAATCAATGCCGGTTCTACCTATCTGGCTGTTGGCGCAGGAAGTGGCTCTTCCTTTGCAATCAGCGCTGCCGACAACACACTTTGGTCTTGGGGTATTGATTATGCCGGTTCTTGTCCGAACTGTTATCAATTGGGTTTTAGTCAGCTAAACTTCACTCCGCTCAATGTGCCTACACAGGTTGGAGCAGGTACATGGTCGGCAATTTCGTCATCAAATTATTCTACCATCGGGATTCAATCGACTGATCACGCCCAGTATTGTTCAACCGGCCAGAATTCAAATGGGCAGCTCGGTATTGGCACCGGTGGCATGAACGGTAACTTCCAGGATGGGTTCTCGTGCAGCAATAACTCCCTGAACAATTTCAGGATAGCCCCTGCACCGGTTGCAGCAATCACTAATGCGGCTCCTGCTGCATCCCTGGCCATCTATCCAAACCCAGCCAATGAGAACATCGCGATTGAATACACGATTGTTGATCTCAAGGAAGCAAGCATCCTCATTACTGATATGCTTGGCAAACGAAGGGCCGCTTTTGCAGGTGCAGATCTTGCTTCCGGGAAAATTACTGTGAATGCCAAAGATCTTCAGCTAAACCCTGGAATCTATATCGTGACTTTACAATGCGATGGGAAAATACAAACCAAGAAGATTATCATTCAGGAATAAAAGAGATCTGTCATCATTCTTGTTTAGCATAGAAAGCCCCGTATATCCTGTATATACGGGGCTTTCGGCTTTGCGTTTGCATACCCAGGGTTCGTATCTGTGACAGCAATTGGAGTTGTGCCGGCCTGATATTTACCCGTTCATAAGAGATGCTCCAGGGGGATTGAGCAGGATGATGTTAATCAGCTTTCGGTATTCTGATGGCTATTTGGTAGTCTTGCTCCCCATTTGTTTGCCTAATTTATCATAAGCCAGATCGTTCGGTTCCCACAGTTCCACTTTGTTCCCTTCCATATCAAGGATGTGGACAAATTTTCCGTACTCAACCGTTTCGATGGTATCTGTAACAGTCACCCCTTCTTTTTTCAATCCATCAACCAGCGCATTCAGGTTTTCAACCCGGTAGTTTATCATAAAGTCGCGCTGAGAAGGTTCAAAATATTTTGTCTTTTCCGAAAAAGGGGTCCATTGCGTAAATCCTTTCCTGGTGGTGTCGGCTCCTTGTCTCCATTCAAAAACGGCCCCATAGTTATTGACATTTAGACCAAGATGCGTTTGATACCACAGCCTCATTTGTTTTGGGTCTTTACACTTAAAAAAAATACCGCCTATGCCGGTCACTTTTTTTACTTCTGCAAGACGGTTTGACCGGGTGGTGACGAGTGTATTGAATGCATAGCCAACACAGAATGAGGCAGCGATTGCAAAAATCAGTAAACTGGTTTTTTTCATTTGTTGAATTTCTTAGGGTTTAAGTCATGAACAATAATACGCTTTTGTGATAAGAGTCCAAAGGCAATACAGGGCATCTCCAATAACCCCATTTTATTGACCTCTCCCTGACCCTCTCCGCCGCAGGCGGAGAGGGAATGTTTGGAAGGGATTATTAGAGATGCCCCAAAGCATTACAAGCCGCGGCATCAGTAATATTCACCTGATGTTAGCGGGCTTGTTGTGTTTTGTCAATCCTGGTATCAAGGCCAACGGGTTTGAGGGCTACAAATTATTCTTCAGGAATGCCATCGACAAGGCCCATGCTTCGGTTGCTGCTTGTTTGTTATAGCTGGCCCGGTCATCACAATTAAAGCCATGGTCGGCATACGAAATAACCACGTTGGTATACGGCTTGCCTGCCTGTTTAACGGCATTGATAACGGTATCAATCTGCTCTTGCGCGATGTGTTTATCCAGGCCTCCCCAGAAAAACAGATGGGGGGCATGGAGCAGGGGGGCTCTGTCAGCCAGGGCATCGGTTCGGCCCCCATAGAAAGAAATGGCGGCGGAGAGCGGAAGATTGGCATTGGCCAGGAACGTGGCCCTGCCACCCAGACAAAAGCCGATACTGGCTATTTTAGCAGATATGACATTGTTTTGTTGTTGCAGCCAGTCGTATGCCGCCTGTATGTCCATACTCAAACTTTCGGGGGTCATGGTTTGGAAATGGGGCATGATCAACGAAAAATCAACGGTATACCCGATTTCGAATCCAGGTTCGGCTGTACGATGAAACAATTCGGGTGCAATAGCAAGATAACCCTCCTTTGCAATCCGCTCGGCAATGCCCCGGATATGCCCATTCACGCCAAATGCTTCCTGAAGCACCAGAACGCCCGGAAACGGCCCCTGCCCCTCTGGTATTGCTACATAGGCTTGCATGGAGCTGCCATCGCTTACTTGTAACATGACTTTTTTTGTGATCATAGAAGGGATTGTATTGATTCGTTGTTTGCGGCGTATGTATTTGCACCAAAACTACAGAAGGTTTTTTTAATGGCGAAACGGGGGCCGAAGCTTCATGAAAAGAGGGTGATCAGTTTGGGAGGACATGTACTGACGGGGACACTGATTCCGAGCGGGGTTGATTATACCGCGCAAAGAACAATTGTAACCCGATAGAGCCGAATATCCTAGTTTACGGGAAACTAAATGCTTTGCGTCTAGGTTCGTCTGCCGTGGCGGACGAAGGTACAATTTGGATGGGGTTATTAGAGATGCCCCATATTCAATCTTCTTTAACCAGCGTATTAGATGACAGTCAGGCTCTTCAAAAGGCTTTGGAATTGGGGTTTTCAACAAAAAGCAATCCTCACAACCGGGGATTTGGAGTAGACACAATTCTCACTATCGTTAAAGCAAACAAGGGCGAAATAACGATTGTGTCTAACCGGGCGTTTTATTCGAAGCAAATTAAAAGCAGAAACGTTAAATCAGAGGCAGATAACCTTGCATTTTCATTTCCGGGCACATATTTGGTGATAAAGCTCAATACTACACATGAAAACCCTCAAAACCTTCCTGAATGAAGCTACTGGACGGGGTATAAGTTAAATAAAAAGCCCTATATATCATTGATATACAGGGCTTCTCTTTTTGTGTTTGCGGACCGGACGGGACCGCTACCTTTGTTTCCGGCTTTTCCCGATTCCTTTCGTACTTCCCTTATCTATTGGGCTTTTCAGAGATTATGAAGAAAAGAACGATTAAGCAAAATAAGGGATAATTAAAGAAAACCGACAACAAAACCGACAACAGAAAAAAGAAAGCCTATTTTTGTATTTCGTTAATCCAAACAGCACAAAATGGCAAAATTCAATTTCAACCTCCGGGAAGCAGGAACCTCCACAGAAACAGCTATACATCTCGTTATCCGGTGGAATAACAACAGGCTCGTTTATCCTACCAAAGAGAGCATTTACCCGAAATTTTGGGAATCAGACCCCGACAAACGGAATTACCAGCGGGCGAAAGAAACAAAGACATTCCCGGAACACCCGGAATTTAACGCCCGTCTGAACTTTCTGGAAAGCTCCGCAAAAGACGTTTTCAGACAATATCAAAACGACAATGAAAACAAGCTCCCTTCAATCGAAGAGTTCCGCGACCTGTTGAATAAAAAGCTGAACCCGGAAGCCGAAACCATAAAGTTGGATTTATTCCGGTTCACTGAAAAATTCATTGAGGAATCCAGAGTACGAGTAAACGAAAAGACGGGGAAGACTTTCTCCAAAGACACTATTCAGATTTACCGGAACACCTTACAGGTATTGCGGAACTTCAAACAGCTCAAACGGAAACGGATTGACTTTGATACCATTGATCTGGACTTTTACCACGACTTTACCGAATACCTGACCAAAGACCTGGGTTTTGCCAATAATACCATAGGCAAACACATGAAAACGCTCAAAACCTTTTTGAATGAAGCTACTGAACGGGGTCTAAGCACGAACCTTTCACACAAAAGCAAACGGTTTAGGGTTATCCGGGAAGATACAGAGAGCATTTACCTGACAGAATCAGAGCTTGCCGAAATATGCGCTTTGGATTTATCAGATAACCCGCGCTTGGACCGGATACGGGATCTATTTATTGTCGGATGCTGGACTGGTTTACGCTTTTCTGACTTTTCAAATATCCAGCCTGAAAACATCAAAATCGAAGAAATTGAGCTTGAAACCCAAAAGACAGGGGAAACGGTTGTAATTCCGATTCATCCGACCGTTAAGAAGATAATGGCAAAGTATAAAGGAAAATATCCCAACTCATTGCCCCCGGCTATTTCCAACGTAAAAATGAATCAATACCTGAAAGAGCTGGGACACATGGTTGAAAGCCTCCATGCCAAAACCTCAACAAGCATTACCAAAGGAGGTCTGAACATTTCTACAAACCGGAAAAAATTTGAGCTTGTTACCACACATACGGCCCGGAGGAGTTTTGCTTCAAATCTGTATCTTAGTGGATTCCCTGCTATTTCGATTATGAAGATAACCGGACACCGGACAGAAAAAGCGTTTATGAGGTATATCAAGATTACACCGAATGAGAATGCTAATCTGTTGAGGTTGCATTGGCAGGAAAAACAGAGGCTTGTTGCAGTCTGAAATGAGTAAACTCTTTGCAACTTTCGGTCGTAAATTAATATCAGATTTTTTTACCTGTACTTTTGAAATTAGATTGGATTGTATCCATTTCTCTAAACCATAGCTGATTTTGCAAAAGATTACCATTAAAATACCCAATTGCGAACACTTAGTCGAGTGGTTACGTTTCATTGTCAATAACCGTAACTCAGATAGGTCTAACGCGGGGAGATTATTCATTTTTGATTTTCGCCAAATCTCGTTTCTCTTTCCTTACCATTTAACTTCTCTGGCTTGTTTAATTGAAGAATACAGGCTGTCAGGAGCAAGAATCAGGATATTATACAGAGAGGGTACTGATTCCGGCAATTTTATCAAATACTCTAAATTTGATCAGTATTGGACAAGCAATTCAAATAGGAATTATTGCCTCAAAGCCCGGTTAACCAATACAATGCCAATCTGGAAACACAAGGTCGAAAATATTGATGCTTTTGCTGGTGTGATACAAAATTTCTATGCTGCTCATTCTCTGAAGGAGAAAGATTTAACCCCATTGAGGCTAACGGTTGTAGAAGCATTAAATAACATTACCGATCATTCTGAATCCAAAGTGAGTGGATTTATCGCAACTCAATTCTACAAACAGAAGTCGGAGCTTTGTATTTCAATATGTGATTTTGGGAAGGGTATCCCCAATAAGGTGAATGAATTTATAGGTGACGTGAAAGGTAGGTTAGATGACAGTCAGGCTCTTCAAAAGGCTTTAGAGTTGGGTTTTTCAACAAAAAGCAACCCTCACAACCGGGGCTTTGGATTAGACATAATTCTCACTATCGTTAAAGCAAATAAGGGTGAAATAACAATTGTATCCAACCGGGCGTTTTATTCGAAACAAATTCAAAGCGTAAACGTTAAATCAGAATTAGATAACCTTGCATTTTCATTTCCGGGAACGTATTTGGTGATAAAGCTGAATACATCTCATTTTCAATTACTTGAAGCTGAATCTTCGGAGGAAGTTGAGCTATTTTAAGAAACACCCCGATTTCTATCATACTCTTGCCCGGTTTTTGTCATATTTTTGTCCTGTTTTTGTCGTACCTTTGACGAACTGTTATGAAAAAGGAAATAATTGTAGTTAAGGATATAGTAACCGGAACCTCCACAAATACTGAGGGGGTCTTGCTTTTTTTAGCAATGGACAAGGCTTTAACCAACGGTTCTATCATTGTTCTTTCATTAAAAGCATGTACCCCGATGTCAAGTTCATTTTTGAACTCTTCCATAGGCTCGCTTGTTGAAAAACATGGTTTTGACTTTATCAAGGGCCGGTTTCTACTCGCAGATCATACGCCTACTATGGTTACTCTCATCAAGGATTATATCAATGATGTTAAGAACCTTGCACATAAATAACCCTTCCCGGTCAATTGTCATTTTACAATGAAAAAGGAGTCCACAACGGACTCCTTTTTCGTTCCGTCCTAACGTTTGTAAAAAAACAGAATATTTCCCTCATTGCCCCCAATACTTTCCTCCATTTGGCTATATTTAACCTCCTTTAACCAATTTATGTCCAGAGAGCAAGCCAAATCCATCATAGAAGCACTTGTTGAACGATTCCGGGAACACCGGAAAGACTATCATTTGCCCGATTACAATGAACAGAAGACCAGACAGGACTTTATTAATCCGTTTTTTAAAGCATTGGGCTGGGATATAGACAATGAAAAGGGTGATTCTGAAGCATACCGGGAAGTAATTTACGAGGACAAGGTAGTTGTCCGGGAGGGAAGAAAAGACAGAGCAAAAGCTCCGGATTACGGTTTTCGTCTTTCTGGTAGCACAACAAAACGTCTGTTCTACGTTGAGGCTAAAAAGCCCTCCGTTTCCCTCAAGGCAAACAAAGAGTCTGCTTATCAACTAAGACGTTACGGAAGCAGCGCACAAGCCTACGTTTCAATCCTTACCAATTTTGAGGAGTTTATCGTTTACGATTGCTCCAAAGTCCCAAACCTGAACGACAGCGCAAATGTAGCCCGGTTAAAATACATCGGTTTTGAGGACTTCGGCAAAGATTTTGATTTCCTTTACGACACGTTTTCACACGAAGCAGTTACCAAGGGCCGTTTTGATAAGTTTGTTCAGAGTTCTGCAAGCAAGCGCGGAACCGACACACTGGATAAGCGCTTTGTAAAGAGCTTGGACGAATGGAGGCAATACCTTGCCAAAAGCATTGCCTTTAACAACAAAAAAATAGATGATGAGGAGCTGAACTTTGCTGTTCAGCAAACAATTGACCGTTTGATCTTCCTCCGCTTTTGCGAAGACCGGGCCGTTGAACCCTACGGACAATTGCAAAAAGCCGTATCAAAGGGCGATTCCTATAAAAATCTGTTCGATCTGTTTCAGCAGGCAGATGACAAATACAATTCCGGCCTATTCGATTTCGAGAAAGACGTTATTACTCCAAAACTCAAAGTTGATAACAAGGTTCTGAAAATTGTAGTTGATGAATTGTATTACCCCTTATGTAACTACGAATTTTCGGTAATGCCAGTTGAGATTTTGGGCAATGCCTACGAGCAATTTTTGGGCAAGGTAATTCGGATAACTCCGGCAAGGGGAGTAAAAATTGAAGAGAAACCGGAAGTAAGAAAAGCCGGAGGCGTTTTTTACACCCCTCAGTACATTGTTGAATACATTGTAAAAAACACGGTCGGAAAACTCATTGACGGCAAATCACCCAAAGAAATTGAGAAAATAACCATTGTGGACCCCGCTTGCGGTAGCGGTTCTTTTCTGGTTGGTGCTTTTGAGTATCTGCTGAACCATCACGTCAATTGGTATCACGAAAAGGGATACGTAACGAAAAGAGGAAAAGATAACCCTTTCACTCCCCAAGGCACTCTAACCACTCATGAAAAAAAACGCATCCTTCTCAATAATATTTTTGGCGTTGATATTGATTCAAACGCTGTTGAGGTAACAAAACTTAGTTTGTTGCTCAAATGTATGGAAGGAGAGACGGAAGCCTCCATTAAGCAACAGATAAGTCTATTTCACGAACGAGTTCTACCTGACCTTGACAACAATATTAAAAATGGAAATAGCTTAATTGATACTGATTTTTATGACAGCGAAATTGATTTAGGGTACGAACGCAAAATAAAGCCATTTAACTGGAAAAAGGGATTTTCAGAAATATTTAAGCAGGGTGGATTTGATGTAGTAATTGGGAATCCTCCTTATGTTTTAGGAAGGGAAACCTTTGACGATTCAATAAAGACGTACATTTCAACGAAATATAAATCATACGGAGGGAAATATGATTTATATGTCTTTTTTTGCGAAAAGGCCCTGTCTCTTTTAAAGAAAAACGGAAAATTCAGCTTCATCATTCCTAATACAATTCTTGTAAATGAAAATGCTACAAAAATCAGACAACTGATTTTACAAAGCTATTCACTGGAAACTATCCGAGTATTTAAGAATAGAGTTTTTGAAGATGCACAGGTTGAAACGGTTATATTGGTTGTGAGTAATAGTTTAAGCCTTAAAGATAGCGTTATAACCATTGAGGGGGAAAGTGTTACAAAGATTTCGACTAAGAAGTTTTTATCAAATCAAAATTTCAAGTTTAATGTCGCTAATGATGATTCAACAGAAGACCTCCTTAATCGAATTGAAGCAAATTCAATTCATCTTGGAGAAATCACGGATACCTGCATTGGTATTCAATTGGGAGGAAGTCATGGCACAAATACTAAAGAAGATTTCCTCTCTAATAAAGCGAAAAGCAAGTCATGGAAAAAGGTATTAGACGGAAAAGACATTAACAGTTATAAAACTAACTGGAGGGGCATTTATGTGCATTATGGAGATTTACTGCATAGAAAAAGGGATGAGAAATATTTTCTAAACAACAAAATACTAATTCGGCAAATCGGGAATACTCCGGTTGCCACGTTTGACGGACGGAATTATTACACCCTAAATACGCTATACAATTTAATTTCGATAACGGATTATTCATTAAAATATATTCTTGCAATAATCAATAGCCATTTGGGTAAATGGTTTTGGAGAAAAGTCAATTCAGATTTCAAGACTATTTTTCCGAAAATAAAAAAATCAGAGATCGAAGCAATTCCAATTTCGATGATTGATTTCTCAAAGAAAGAAGAAAAAGGGTGGCATGATGAAATCGTTAAGTGTGTTGATTCTCTTCTGACCCTGAATGAGGAATTAAAAGACATTTCGCTTCAAACTAAAATTGAGCAAACAAAACAACGGATAGAACATAATGAGGAGAAGATAAATCATCTCATTTACAAATTATACGATCTGACTGAAGCTGACATAAAAATAGTGGAAGGAGGTATCCTTGAGTAACGACATTAGGATACATGAAGCCCTCGAAAATGCAGAGAGAAATATAACTCTCCTCGCTGCAATGTCAGATAGAAAGCTGACTGAAAAATTGGAAGCAATATATCTTCAATCGGATATAGCTATTCAAAAGGGGCTTACCTCCTCCCTTGAGTTGATGGAAATTTGGAGAAGCCAGATTATAGAAGCCCGTATTTACAAAGCGGAAAACAATATTCCTGATGCTCCCAATGAGATTGAATTGGCTATTGCTGACATTGAAACGGTTGTTGCTAAGAGTGAAGAAAGGCAGGAAATATTTGAAGAGGTAGATAAGCCTGTTCACCAATCCCGGCTTAAACGACAGGTTCAGGATGATGATAGCCAGCTTTCTTTGTTTTAAGTGGATGTAATGGAAATCGAAAAGACATACAAATCCTTTGATGAATTATTTGAAGATGCAATTCTCTGGGGAGCTATTCCACTAGGTGAATGTGAAGGAAAAAATCCGAAAGAAATTGAAGTTAGTAAGGCTATTTTTAAGCAAATTCACGAAGGAGCATTCCTGAATTATTTGAGAGTAAATAAAGGCATAGAAATAGAAAATGAACAGTCCTATTGCAAAGAATTTACTAAAGAGAATTTTCTTAATTTCCTTAGAGACAATGCCGAACGAGAGAACGAAATTAGAGCGAGAGTAGAAAAAGAAAAGGAAAGCTGGCAGGTTGCAAATAAACTCCCAAAACAATTCAACCTTTCTATTGACATCATTTCTTTTGACAAAGGAAAACACAAACTGAATTTCCAAATGGGTTTTGTTCCTGAAAATGTAATGACCTATTACATGGAACGAAACAAATTCATCTACATTGACACTGCCACTGCCAAATGCATTCCTGTTCTACATGGCTCCTACGAACTACTTTGCTTTTCTCATAAGGATAATAAAAGATTAGCAGATGAATTTCTCATGGTTTTCGACTGTTATGCCATTGGATTTCTAAAAGGATTTGAAACAACCTTCACTCCCTTTATTTCCACTCCTGAAAACATTAAGGAATTAATTCTAAAAGCGATCAATATTAATATGGCACATGGATTTACTACCACATATAAAAATCAGGGCAAAAAAGCCCTAGCGAATGAAAATGCTTATTATGAAGCAAATGCATTTTACGAAATGGGTGAAGAGGTTGGAAGGAATTACCGTGCTTGGTTGCTTGTCCTTGAAACCCCCTCTTACTTTCAAAATGAATTTCCGTTTACGATAGCTCCATTAGCGAAACCTGAACCACCTAGTGAAATTAATAACATCATTCAAACGGCCCCGCCACTTCAACAGCTAAAGGACAGAACCAAAGAGGAGTTACATAGCTATTTTATTGATCTTGAATATTTTAGGGATAACAAAAACTTACAACACTTTAAAGGAATCGACAGCTTCACTTTCTCCAGAAAGGAGTACCCGTTTAAGATTCCGGTTTACTCCCCATATTTGATGCTAATATTAAATTCCAGACAAATTCCGGCATGGAACTCGGATGAAAACATTAATGAAACATTTAATGGCAGAAACTATGTTGGGGTTTACTGTCAAGCCTTTGCGGAGGGGGTAAAGTATTTTGAAGATAATTTTGCTCTAACTCCAGACACGTTGTATGGCGCGAACGCCAAAACCTACATTAGGACACTTCACACAAATTATTTTCACTCTGGTTGCGAAGGCGGTCATAAGGGGTGGGTACATGCCAAAAATGATTTTTGGGAAATTGTGAATAAAACAATAATCAAAGAATATGGTTTCGATTCAGGCATAGTTAGCAAGGTAGATGAACTGAAAATAAAACACCCTCTTCTTTTTAAGGATTTTGAAGTCTGTTCGCATGAGCAAATTGCCGAGGACCCTTACACCGAGGATGGAAAAAATGCTAACAAACCTACGCTTGTTTCATCGAAGTCGGTAGGTAAAACCCAACGAAAAAAACTCCCAAGTACAGAAGTAAAGTATAAGGAATACCTCGCAACCTATAACCGTTTCACCCGGAATAAAAAATACTCACACAATAAAGCTGAAAAAGCCACCTGTGAAAAGCATCGTATAAGTCCTAAAACCCTCGAAAGAGCCATTCGTAATACTTAGACAAGTTGTCTTTGTCCAGAGACAAGTTGTCTTTGTCCTTCCTTATTTCTTGATTTCCTTTTTTTTTTGTTGGTGCTTTGTGGCATATTCTTACGCCATGAATGATTTTATTCTTTCCCCAATTTCTCTAAAAGATTTTGAAACGCTAATCAGAGATTGCGTTAAGTCAGAACTCAAAAGCCACAGTCCCGAACATCTTCCCGAAACCGAGTTTATTACCCGGAATCAGGCCGCTGCAATTTTGGGAATAAGTTTGCCTACGCTTAACGAATGGAGCAAGCTGGGTACAATCCCCTCATACCGTATTCAGTCACGTGTTCGGTATAAAAAGGCAGAGGTAGAAAATTCTGTTAGCAAAGTTCAGTCGGTAAAATACCGCCGGGGATAACTGATTCCCCCCATTCCAACCGAAATTTCGGAACGGGATGCTTGATACATTAGAAATATTCAGGACAAATAAAATAACCCAAAAGCCATGAAACAACGATTAGTAAAAGGGAAAGGCAGTGATTTGACGGATCAAAAATTGCAACAAAGCAGGGGAAAAAAGAAAATGATTTCCCGGATATTAATAAAAGTCCTGTTAGAAATTGCAGAAAAAAAAGGAAACAAACGGTTTCAGAAATCTCTTTGGAATGCTTACTACTGCTTAGATAAAGTCACGACAGCAAACGGTCGAATGTATTCGGCCAATTATTGCAGAAGTCGTATTTGTACCGTATGTGCTGGAAACAAAAAAGCTGTTATGATAAATAAATATTATCCTGTCCTTAAACACTGGGAAGCCCCTTATTTTGTTACCCTTACCGTAAAAGCTATTCCTGCAAAGAATCTCAACAAATGGATTAACGAAGGCATGATAAGAGGGTTCAACAAAATTGTCGCTAAGTATAAAAAAAGGAATGACCGGGGTACTGGCATGAAGTTGAGTGGAATCAGAGCATTGGAATGTAACTTTAATTCCATGAAAAGGACGTACAACCCCCATTTTCATATTGTGGTCGCTAATAAAAAAATGGCTGAAATCTTAATTGATGAATGGCTCAACCTCTGGAAATCGGACAAGCAAATATTTACCAGCAGGAAGGCTCAACACATGCGACCGATTGTAGATATGGAAAAGGATTTGATAGAAACCATAAAATACGGAACCAAAATCTTTACCCAGCCGAACCCGGATAAAAAAGAAAAGAGGAAAGGAGCAGAGCGGGTTTATGCAATGGCTATTTATAACATTCTGAACGCAATGAAGGGCCGCCATCTAGTCGAGCATTTTGGTTTCAAAATGCCTGCCTCTTCAAAAGAAAATGAAACTATCATATTAACAGATTCCAAAGATTGGAAATACGATCAGTCTAAATTAGATTGGGTCAATAAGGAAACCGATCAGGTACTTACCCAATTTTCACCAACTCCTGAATTGGTAAAAATGGTTCAGGATATTGATTCGGAGTTAGAATAGTTTCAGATTGGGCATTATGTTCTAAAGCTCTCAATCCGACAACGAAACCGACAACAGCCAAATCAAAAGCCCCGTACATCATTGATATACAGGGCTTTTCTATTTGTAGTTGCGGACCGGACGGGACTCGAACCCGCGACCTCCGCCGTGACAGGGCGGCATTCTAACCAGCTGAACTACCGATCCATTCTTTCTTAACGAGGCGCAAAATTAGTGGAAATTTCGAATCCTGCAAAGAATTTGAAATTAATGATGGAATTTGTTGTCATTCAGCAGCTCGAGAGGGGGGGGCAGAAGCATATCCGACTGATAACTGGGTTCACAGGATGCTTTCTTAGGTTCATTGTTAAGGCACCTCGTAACCATTGCAAGGCATCTTAGTGCCTTATCAAGGCACATCAGAACCTTTCACAGGCACTATGGAACCTTTGAAAGGCGCCAGGGAACCTTTCTAATGTTCATGTTGGGTTTATCTGGAAATCACTATTTTTTGAGAAGTAGTTCCTTCGGTTGTATTCAGCTGCAAAAAGTAAACCCCGTCGGCCAGCGTAGATGCACGAAAGCCAAGGGTGTTCTCGCCTGCCGGGAAGGAGGAGGGGGGTGAAGCAAAGACTTCTCTGCCCAGGAGGTTATAGACCTTAAAAACCACGTCTTGGCCCTGGCTAAGGTTGAAATCGATGAGGGTGGATGTAGAGAAGGGGTTGGGATGTACATTCACCGTGGCCGAAAGAGTGTTTTCTTTTATTCCAAGCGCTGAATTCGAGATGTTTACATCGTCAATATACAGGTTGTTTCCTCCCCCGCTGATGGCTTTAAAACGTACAAGCACATTGTCTTGTCCGGCAAAAGCATTGAGGTTTACGACATCATGTCTCCACTGAGCTGCCGAAGGGGTAAAGTTGGTGGTGGTATCGAGCGGAGCAGTGGCCAGGTCGTTGGGGCCTTTTGAATAGACGGTGGTCCAGGTGGCGGCACAATTGTCTGAAGCCTGAATGACGAGCGAATCGGGATAGCCCGGGTAAGGCGAATAGGCTACATCAAAGAAAATGACAGCCGTATTGCCTGCGCTCAGGTTTACGTTGATGCAATATAAATACTCGATATCGCCGGGAGGGGAGTTGGCGAAATTCATGCGGGCGCAGCCAAGCGCCAGATCACCCACGTTGTTCGATGCAGCCCAGGTGGTATTATTGCTCGGATTGTCGATCAGCCATCCGTGGGGAGGGAAGTTCGGATAACCGCTTACCGGGTTAAAGGGTTGTACCATCGGGGCCATGACTGCAGTGCTGTCGATGTTAAAAGATTGGGTCTGGGTTGTGTTGCTGGAGTTTACGGCATACACTCCGTTGGGCGAGACAACCCCAACCGTTAATGTATTCAATCCGGTGACAACGCCTAATTTTCGCAGCGATACGGTGGTGGAATCGCCCGGGGCAAGCGTCCCGGTCCAGGTTGATTGAAGAAGGCCCCCAGTATTGATGAAATCAGTAAGTATGCAATTATGCAAGGTATCGGCCCCCCGATCGTAGAGGGTTGCAACGGGGGTTACCGAATCGGTATTGCACAGCAGGAACGGAAAGGGTTTCAGATAGGTTAGGGATGCATCGTTTGGTATGGGTTGGATGACATCTATTCCAGCCTGTTCAACCACAAAGGTTGTTGAATCTTGTACAAAACCGGCAAAACAGATCTGGCCTTTGTCATAAATAGACGTGGGGACCAACACTTTATAACTCAGCGTTTGTGTCTGGCCCGAAGCCCAGACGGCCGGAAGGGTTGTTCCGAGCGAAGGCCCTCCGTTGGCGGTGTCGGGTGGGAGCATCAAACGGCATACGTTGTAAAAAGTAGTTTGTCTGTTTGAGCCGCTGGGAGCTGGAAGTTTAATCTTTGCCTCCTCCATGGCTATCTGGGCTTTGAGTGTGCCGGTAAAGGTGAGGGCCTCGGTAGCCGTGATGACCATCTGTACGGTGACACTGTCGTAAGTTGTATTGAACGTGTGCGACATTTTTACCGTAAAGGGTGCATTCACATTGGCCGCTGTGGTGTCTATGGTGTTTTGGGTCAAGAGTGTGGAAAGCCCGTTCAAGGTTGCATTGGCCGGATCGGCCAGTGTTTTTCCGTCGAAACGCGCATAGGGAACAAGCGTGATCCCATAGTAGCTCACCCGGTTACGGATATCTCTGCTGTCCTGGCTGTAGAGGGAACCTCCGGGAGGCCGGTTTGGTAACCGGGTTTCGTAGGCTATTGCAACAATTTTACCTGGGTTTGCATTTATTAAAAGGTGCACGGTAGAATCTGCTGCCGGAGCGGCAGGGCAATCTTCTCCCGTAAAATTTTCATAGAGTTCAACACGCTGTGTTTGAGAAAAAGCCAGTGTGCTTACACAAAAAAGGTATAAGAGGAGTGTGGTTGTTTTCATTGTGTGAAAGTTTAGGCAGTGAGTTTTTAGTTTTCTTATTTGCAAATAATGCCGGGCGAGCCCCCATGCGTTACCCGGCCCTATGAACAGAAACGAAGCTATTGCTAATTATTTAGATCGCAATATGTTTGGGCTTGCTTTTGAGTGTCCATTATATCTGAAATATCTTTTGGCATTTTATTTTTTTCAGGAAGGTGAAACGCATCCCATTGAATAAATAAATTGTTTCTGTTGTCTGATTTTTTAGGATCTTCTGTATACAGATTAAACCGGCCGGGGAACTGAACCCCGGCGTTCAGAAGCTCCTGTTTTAGTGAGCAATAGTGCATGGATAAGGGGAGGGAAGTATTCGTGCAGACCGTATTTCTTGAACTCAGAAGAATGATTTAAGGCGAAGTATGAAATATAAAATTTGAAGCAGCTGGGAGAAATGGCGTTCATTCATTCGTTTGAAAAAAAAGAAAACTCATTTAGGTATAGTAAAATAAAACCAGTATTGCCCCGACTTTTACTATGCCCGGCAGACACCAAATGGCTTTGCTTGCTGATCCTCCCTGGTAAAAGCGTACCGGTGTGAGATGCCTCGCGTTGACGGGGGGGGGGCATGTTCCCAGCCAGCTAAAGCGGGGATGGCTGATCTTCCTGACAACAAAGGCTTCCTGCCGATGTTCCATGGGCCTGGTCGTGCTGCTTGCGGTTGGATTGACGCCTGCTCCCGGTTTCCGGAAACAAAGGCTGGGCAAGAATAATCCCCAGGGCAATCGCGTCTAAAAAGATTTCGAATTCAAAACTTCCGAAGCGAATCGTTACCGATTACACGGTTTAAATGTCGCTTGATTGGAGGATGAGCGCGGGTTTATTTGGCCAATGCCTTTTCATGTAACTGGAGACATTTCCGAACGGTATCGATACAAATGGCACAAATTGTCCTACAGGAGAAGTTAGTTGTCCTGAAAGAGACCTTTGTTGTTCGGAGGTGCGCCTTTAAAAGGCAGCTCATTCCTTGGGGTTCCCGACATGCTCCCCAGGGCTCCCGACATGTTCAGGGTTCCCGACACATTCCCTAAGGTTCCTTACACGTTCCCTGAGGTTCCCGACATGTTCCCTGAGTTTCCCGACACGTTCCCCAAGGTTCCCGACATGTTCCCTAAGGTTATCGACACGTTCCCCGAGGTTCCCGACATGTTCCCTGAGGTTCCCGACATGCTCCCCAAGGTTCCCGACACGTTCCCTTAGTTTCCCGACATGTTCCCTTAGTTTCCCGACACGTTCACTAAGGTTCCCGACATGTTCCCTGAGTTTCCCGACACGTTCCCCAAGGTTCCCGACATGTTCCCTAAGGTTATCGACACGTTCCCCGAGGTTCCCGACATGTTCCCTGAGGTTCCCGACATGCTCCCCAAGGTTCCCGACACGTTCCCTTAGGTTCCCGACATGCTCCCCAAGGTTCCCGACATGTTCCCCGAGGTTCCCGACATGTTCCCTGAGGTTCCCGACACGTTCCCCAAGGTTCCCGACACGTTCCCTTAGGTTCCCGACATGTTCCCTTTGGTTCCCGACATGCTCCCCAAGGTTCCCGACACGTTCCCTTAGTTTCCCGACATGTTCCCTTTGGTTCCCGACATGCTCCCCAAGGTTCCCGACACGTTCCCTTAGGTTCCCGACATGTTCCCCGAGGTTCCTTATCGAGGCTGCGTCCTGCCGGAGAGAGGCATGTTTCGGACGGAATCAGATTTGGAATACGACACATTCAGAACGGAGTGGGACAGATACCGATCGGAGAAGGACATGTTTCGCACGGAGCACGACACCTTCCCTTCGGAGAATGACATGTTCCGATTTTATTGTTCTTCACCCAATACCAGGTCTGCTGCCTCCGTCTGTTAAAGCTGGCAAACGTAACTTTCGGGAATCCAGATGCGATTGCCCTGGAATAATCCCCGCCCGGAATCGGGGTTTTGTATTATTTATGTAAATTTGAAATGTCTGATCGGAAAACTAAAAACTGACCAAGAGGCAATGTTTAACAAGATTATGAAAACCAAATTCCCGCGAATCGGGAATTCTTCATCAGACAGAAACCGGATTCAGGACAAGTTTGTTGGGAGACATAACCAGGAAATACCTTTCAAGCATCTGCCGGCACGGTGTAACACAATAAACATTTCTGTGCCGGGGCTTTGCGAATGGGCTTCAGCGAATTGCTGATCAACCCTTCATCACGTTATTCGTTCATCCGATTTCTGTTTTTTAAACCATGAACCACACCGAGCTCGCCACCGCCGTTTTCAATAAATACGCATCGGACTATGAATGCAAATTTATGGATCTGTCTATGTACCACGAGTCCTTTGATGTGTTCTGTGCCCAGATCCCGCATGAAGATGCGGAGATTCTGGATATAGCCTGCGGGCCTGGCAATATTTCCCGGTATCTGCTGCAGAAGAGGCCCGGTTTTCGGATCCTGGGCATTGATCTGGCCCGGAACATGCTCGAACGGGCAAGGATCAACAACCCCCAGGCTGAATACAGATTGATGGACTGCAGGGATATTGTTGCCCTGGATAAACAATACGTTGGGATTATGTGCGGATTTTGTTTGCCTTATCTGGCCGGCGAAGATGTGGTGAAATTAATAGCCGATGCCAGACAAATCTTGATCGCCGGTGGTGCGCTGTATTTAAGCACCATGGAAGATGACCCCTCCAGATCGGGGTTCCGGTCATCAAGCCAGGACGAAAACGACCGCTGTTATCTGTATTACCATGAAGCCGGATTTCTGCAAAACGCGCTTTTCGAAAACGGATTTGACATTGTCCATCTGCAACGGAAAGTGTATCCATCCAAAGGCGGAAACCAGACTACCGATTTACTGATTGTGGCCGTAAAAATGATGTGCTCCTGAACCTGCGTTGTTGCACACCCCTGTTCTAAGCAGGGAACCGGTCGGGCGCTGGGGCCTTTATCCAGCCTTGTTGAAAACAAAAGACCAGGTAAGCCGTTTAATTACGATCATTAAACGTTGTTTCGTACATACCTAAGAAACAAGTATTGAAAAACCCATAGTTGAAAATGGCGCAAAAATATGGCCGCACCTGGTGGGGCCAGCAATGGCTCCAGGCGCTCGACAGGATCGATTTCTCGAACCGTTTGCCCAGGGGCAAAGCGTATGCAAACGCAGGCAAGGTGGTCGAAATTTCCATCGAGGCGAATACTATCCGTGCCCTGGTGCAAGGCAGCCGCCGTAACCCGTATTCGGTTTCCATTGTAGCGCCTCCATTTACCCGTGCTGAAAAAAAGATCCTCATCGAAACCATCCGGGGCAACCCTTTGTTGATCCCGCAATTGCTGAACCGTGTGTTGCCCGCCGAAATACTCCAGATTGCCGAGCGGAACGGCATTCGGATCTTTCCGAAAAGCTGGAAGGATCTAAAACTTACCTGTTCTTGCCCAGATTGGGCTGTGCCCTGTAAACACATTGCCGCTGTCATCTACATTGTCGCAAACCAGATCGACCAAAACCCGTTCAGGGTCTTCAGTCTCCACGGCTTTGATATTGTAAAAGAGCTGGCCGGCGAGGGGATACCGCTTGAAGATATGGAGACCGAGCATGTGTATAGCCTCGAAGAAGGTGTGGTGAGGCGAAAACCGTCGAAGAAAAAGAAACCCGTAGCGGGGCCGGCCCCCGATTTTTCGGTCATCGAAAACCTGCAAGTTTCATTGCCTATGTTGTTTCCGGCATCTCCGCTGTTTTATAGTTCTGATTTTAAAACAGTGATGCTGGGCTTTTACAAAAGGCATGTCAAAACAGAACTGTTCTACCTGGCCTCGCTAAAACATGGGGTCGCCGTGCTGCCCGATGCATACCGGTTTTACGAATATACGCTTGTGGCCGGGGCCAACGCCGATCTTGAATTGAGGGCAACCGATGAGCACGGGTATGTAAAACCCGTACACCCCGAGAAAATGCTTGTATTGCTGGCCCAAACCGAGAGCAAACATCTCTCGAATTATTCACCATCCTTCATCACCCTGTACCAGACCTTTCGGTTCTGTAATATCCTCGCCGAGCGTTGTGCGCTTTTGCCCCGGTTGATGAGGTGCGGTGAAAATATGTACCGCATACAATGGATCCCTGCCCTGATCAACCCGGGCGTTAAACATGTCTTTGAGTTACTCCTGCAGGGCTACCCTCCCGGAATGTCTATGATTCAAAAAACAACCATGACCAGGGGCAAACGTGTTGTGGCTGGTTACAAGGCGCTGAACCCGGAAGATGGTTTGCTGTTGCTTTGTTTTTTGTTTACCGGCAAATCGGCCGAGCGCTGTCATGACCTTTCTGCATTAAAGCTCTTCGAAACAACCAATAAAACCGATGCGGCCATCATCCGCCTCTTTTTTCAAAACGAGGCGGTGCGTTTCAATTCATTTGCCGGGAAAGAAATACCGACTACCATCCAGCTCTGGCTGAAACGTTTTTTTATCGGTAAGCGCGACTTTTCGCCGGTCCTGCAGATTCATGAACGCATGAGCCGTAGCGAAGGCGTGAGAGAAGGTTTTGAGGTGGAAGTCCTCATCCGGAACATTCAAAAACCCCTGCTGGGGCTTGAAACACTCCGTTCTTTTTTAGCGCATCATGAAGAAAAACAACTGGATGCGTTGAAAAACATACAATTGCTCTCGCATTACATGCCCGAACTCGAGCGGGTCATTGCCTCCGGCGGGCAAGAACGGCTTCAGTACACCACCCGGAGCTTTTCGGAAGTGCTCACCGCCATCCTTCCGGTCATACGCATGCTTGGCATCGAGACGCTGCTGCCCAAAAGCCTTCAATCGCTGCTGCGGCCCAAAATCACCCTGGCCCTGAAAGCAAGGAAAAAGAACCGCTCTTTCTTTTCACTCGATGATACACTTAGTTTCGACTGGAAGATAGCGCTCGGCGATCAGTTTATGGATGTGCAGGAGTTTAAAAAAATGACCACCGAAACAGCCGGTCTCGTAAAAATACGCGATCAGTATATAAGCATGACCCGGGATGAAATTGAACGCATCATCAAAAAACTCGAAACGGCCGAAACGCCTTCGGCTATAGAGCTCTTGCAGGCAGCCCTGAGCGAGGATTATCAGGGGGCATCGGTGTTGGTTGACCCGGAGCTGCGGAAACAGATCCGGGCGCTCAGCCAGATTGAGCTCATTGAACAACCCCTGGGGATTCATGCCCAACTGAGGCCATACCAGCACCGGGGTTATTCGTGGATCTACAAAAATGCAAAGCTCGGTGTTGGTTCTCTGCTTGCCGATGATATGGGCCTGGGCAAAACCTTACAGGTGATTACGGCCCTTCTTAAATTCAAAGAGGAGGGCTTGCTCGACAAGGGCCCTGCCCTGGTGGTGGCCCCGACTACCCTGTTGAGCAACTGGGAAAATGAGCTGGCGCGTTTCGCCCCCGATCTCCGGTCTATGATTTATCACGGAGCAGGAAGAGACGATGGGTTCAGGAAGGTGGATGTGGTCATTTCTACCTATGGGGTGGTAAGGTCTGACAATGAAAAATTGCGAAAAAAGCATTGGTCGGCCCTGATCATTGATGAGGCCCAGAACATTAAAAACAACAGCATTGCACTCACCAAAGCGGTAAAGATGATCCCCTCGACGATCCGCATTGCGATGACCGGGACCCCGGTTGAAAACAGGTTGGGCGAATATTGGAGCATCTTCGATTTTGTGAACCCTCGTTACCTGGGCACCGAAAACTGGTTCAACTCGAATTTTGCCCAGGGCATAGAACTGAACCAGGACAAACACTTGTTGGATAAATTCCTGAAGATAACCGCCCCGTTCATCCTGCGCAGGGTAAAGACAGACAAAGCCATCATTGCCGATCTGCCCGATAAAATTGAAAACAACCAATATTGCCACCTCAGCAAAGAACAGGCGGCGCTCTATAAAAACCTCACCACCGATCTGCTCCAGGGCATGGAAGACACTGCCGGTATTCAACGGCGGGGGTTGATCTTAAAATTATTTACCGTCTTGAAACAAATATGCAACCACCCTGCCCAATACCTCAAAACAGAGGCGGAGGCGGCGCCCGAACAAAGCGGCAAGATGCTCCTGTTGTTCCAGCTGCTTGAGACCATTTATGAAAACAACGAAAAGGTGCTCATCTTTTCGCAATACAAAGAAGCCGGCGATATCCTCCAACAAGTTATTCAGACCCGGTTCGGTAAAAAGGCGCTTCAGCTCCACGGAGGTTCTACACGCAAGGATAGGGATGATATGGTCAAGGCCTTTCAGGAAAACCCCATGCACGATACTTTTATCCTGAGCCTGAAGGCAGGAGGCACCGGTCTGAACCTTACCGCCGGCAACCATGTCATCCACTACGATCTGTGGTGGAACCCTGCCACCGAAGCCCAGGCCACCGACCGTGCCTTTCGCATCGGGCAGCTCCGCAATGTGATGGTACACCGCCTCATCACCAAGGGCACCCTGGAGGAACGTATCGATGAGATGTTAAAGACCAAGAAAAGCCTGGCCAATCTTACCATAGCAGGCGGTGAGAAATGGGTGGGGGAGTTGAGCGATCAGGAGATCAGGGAATTGGTTTCGTTGGTGGATTAGGAAAAAACTCTTTTTATCGATACCCGAAAAGCTTATCCCACACCTTTCGTACTTTGTAAGGCCCTGATTGCTCGTGTTGCATAAACCCAAAATGAACAGTAGAAACGTAGTGCGCTACTGTTCAGTGTTTGGATTTTGTGCAGTCCCGATATTCATCGGGATGGGTTATTTCGCTGCTTCTGAGAGCTGGAGGCCCTTTCAGAGCGTTAGCCATCTTCAACTGAAAAATGCGGGATAAAATGCAAATGCTTCTATCTTTGCCTGCAGATTCCTGTTTTTCAATGAATATTTAAAAATAAGCCATCAGCTCACGCTCAAACCAGTTATGAAAATACCCGGTTTGGGTTGAGTTTTGTCTTGTACAAACAAATCGCATCCTGCTTTATGAAACAAACCCATACTCAACCCTTGTATTTTTTACAGCGCATCAAGATCAGCATCAGGCTTGGTGTGATGCTTCTGTTTATCGGTGCCAATTTGGCATTTTCACAAAGTGATATCAAACAGGTGATTCGGGGAAAAATAACCGACAAGGAAAGCCAGGCCGGGATGATGACCGTAACCATCCGGCTTTTTAAAGACTCAACCCTGGTGATGGGCACCAATACGGATGCAGGTGGGAATTATCGTCTCAATGATATCCCCTTGGGCAAGTATACGGTCAAAGCCAATTTGGTTGGATATCTGCCTGTGGTACGTACCAATATCATTGTCAATTCGGCCAAAGAGGTGATCCTGAATTTCGACATGGAAGAATCGGCCGTCAAGATTGATGCCGTGGTGGTAACAGGCACTGCCCACCCCGGCGACGTGCAGAATGAGATGGCCATGGTGAGTTCGCGTACCTTCTCGGTCGAAGAATCAAACAGGTATGCAGGCAGTAGGGGAGACCCTGCGCGGATGGCTTCGAACTATGCCGGTGTGCAAGGGGCGGATGATTCCCGAAACGATATTGTGGTGCGTGGCAACTCTCCCTTGGGCATACTCTGGCGCCTGGAAGATGTGGATATACCCAATCCCAACCATTTTGCCGTTGCAGGCACCACCGGAGGGCCGGTGAGCATGCTCAACAATAAAATGCTCGCCAATTCTGATTTCTACACCGGAGCCTTCCCGGCCGAATATGGCAACGGCATTGCAGGTGTGTTCGACCTGAAAATGCGCAACGGGAACAATGAAGAGCATGAAGTTACTGCCCAGCTCGGTTTCCTCGGCACCGAGGTAACTGCCGAAGGGCCTATCAGCAAAAGCACTGGCGCCAGCTATCTGGCAACCTACCGTTACTCCTCACTTGCCCTGTTCTCGGCGGCAAATATCAATATCGGGACCAGCGCTGTGCCCAACTATCAGGATGGCTCTTTTAAACTCAATTTCCCGTTGAAGCATGGGGGCGATCTGTCCTTCTTCGGACTTGGAGGGATGAGCAATATTGATATCGTCGTAAGCGATTATACATCACCCACTCAGGATCTCTACGGGGCCAGTAACGAGAACCAGCTTTTTGGTTCCTCTACCGGCATCGTGGGGATGAACTATTCCAAATCGCTGAACAGCACCACCTACCTAAAAGTCACACTGGCGGGTTCAGATGCAGGGTCTTTCAGTAACCAGGCCGTGGTATACCGGAGCGGAAATTTTAAGCTCGATTCCATCGTTCCGAACATCGCCTACCGGTTTAATGATGAGAAATATTCCTTTAATTTTTTTCTGAACAAAAAATTCAGCAACAAACTGAGTATGAAAGCCGGTATGTTCAATGATCTCTACCGTACCAGCACCATCGACTCTGCCTACAATACCAATACCTACCATTGGGTGAATCGTTGGGACAACACCACCGATTACTTTCTCTTCCAGCCTTATGTGCAGCTCAAGTACAAGCTGGGCGATAAGTTTTCGGTAACGGGCGGGTTGCACGCACAGTACCTGACACTGAACGGAAGCAAATCGCTCGAGCCCCGTCTGGGCGCTAAATACATCATCAATTCAAAACAATCTATCGGTTTGGGCATGGGTATGCACAGTCAGATGCTCCCTACCTATGTTTATTTTTATCACCAGCAGGATGCCCAAGGCAATTATGTAAGAGATGCGAACGGGAATTATTACATGCACAACCTCGATGTAGGGTTTATCCGTAGCGCACACTTTGTACTCTCGTACGACAATTACATTGCACCCGGTACACATGTTAAGGTGGAAGCCTATTATCAGCATCTGTATGATGTGCCAATCGAAAAAAAGTCATCCGCATTTTCGCTCATGAACCAGGGTTCTGGGTTTACCCGCTTCTTCCCCGATACACTTGTCAACAAAGGCACGGGAGATAACTACGGGTTGGAACTCACGGTCGAAAAATTCTTCAGCAAATCGTTCTTCTTT
>Ga0206851_1028_pt1 | contig 50532 bp, 44 predicted proteins | sample Alteio_BWOrgCont_13_FD_152904 | JGI IMG/M metagenome (GOLD analysis project Ga0206851, IMG submission 152904) | Enriched cells from forest soil in Barre Woods Harvard Forest LTER site, Petersham, Massachusetts, United States -... | ecosystem: Environmental > Terrestrial > Soil > Temperate forest >... | reverse complement strand
CTGTTTAACAGCGCATTCAATCCCGGATCATTATCGGCGGAAGTGCCAGATTTCCTAGTCATCCCGAATGCGGTGATTTTGGATTTATTTAATTTCGGCAGATTCTCAAAAAACTTATCGTCAGTCGGATTCGCACCCGGCCAGCCGCCCTCGATATAATCGATACCCAGCTCATCAAGCAGCGCAGAAATATCCCGCTTATCCTTAACGGTAAAATCCACCCCTTGAGTCTGCGCACCATCCCGCAAGGTGGAATCATATAAATATACGCGTTCGGTCATACACATTTGTCATACTCGGGCTTGACCCGAGTATCCATCGAAAAATATATAATGAATATGATGGATTCTCGCGTCAAGCGCGAGAATGACACCTAGGTTCGCCGCCAATCCGTGGTGCCATCCGGCCGATCTTCGAGGATTATGCCTTGTTTTGCAAGCTCATCACGGATTCTATCGGCTTCAGCGAAGTTTTTGGCCTTTTTGGCGGCAATGCGTTTATTGATAAGTTCTTCAATGGGTTGTGTGGTATCTCCAATATCATTACCTTTGAACCAATGTTGAGGATTTTCTTGTAGAATGCCAAGTAGTTGCATTGAATCTCTAAATCGACTGGCAATGATTTTCACTGCGGCATAATTAGATTCACCTATATCAAGCCAGCCATTTATCATCGCGGTATAAGATGAAATAATACTAATCGCAAATGGTGTATTTAAATCAGCAAAAAGGCAATTCAGAACAGCTTCCGTAGGATGGAGTTTTGCAACCTGTGTTTCGCCTATTGTATCCGTAGTAGAAATTCCATCAATACGAGCCAATGCCCGATATGCAGCGTCTAATAAAGTTTTTGCACTATGAATTAAATTTTCTTGCCAATCCAGTGGTTCATTATATTTACTCATAAGTAACGCCAAACGAATCACTTCACCCTTCACGCCCTTATCCAATAAATCCCTAACGGTAATGAAATTCCCCAGCGATTTGCTCATTTTTTCGCCGTTCACGGTCAAAAATCCGTTATGCACCCAGAATTTTGCGTAAGTAGAACCAGGATTGGCGCAGCAGCTTTGGGCTATTTCATTTTCATGATGTGGAAACATCAAATCCGCCCCGCCGCCATGGATGTCGAAATTTTCACCCAATATTCCAGTGCTCATTGCTGAACATTCGATGTGCCAGCCAGGTCGGCCTGGGTAATTAAATCGTCGATTCTGAAATTTAGACGACTCATCATCTTCAACTTTAGATGGCTTCCATAATACAAAATCTCCGGGATTTTTTTTGTATGGTGCAACTTCAATCCGGTTTCCAGCAATCATTTCTTCGAGTGAACGATGAGAAAGTTGACCATATTTCTCATATTTCGTCACATCAAACAGTACGTGTCCGTCCGCAACATAAGCATAACCTTGATCAATTAGTTTATTAATCATCTCTATCATCGCTGGGATATTTTCGGTGGCTCGTGGTTCGAGCATTTTAAAATCACCAGTATCAATTGGCGGTAAAACATTCAATGCCGCCATATCGTCATGAAACCAACTTGTCACGCGTTCAGTCAACGTCCTGATCGTCTCGCCATTTTCTTTCGCCGCCTTATTTATTTTATCATCAACATCGGTGATGTTTCTGACATAGGTCACCTTTGGATATTGGCTTTTCAGCAGCCGATATAAAACATCGTAAATCACCACTGACCTGGCATTTCCGAGGTGCGGGCGATCATAAACCGTCGGCCCGCAGACATACATTTTTATGTGATCCTGTTTGCTTGGATCAGGAAGCTTTTCCTTCCGGCGAGTCAGTGAATTATATAATTCTATAGGCATTATGCCGCTTCGCCATGCAGCCGCGCCAACGCTTTCTCCCGGCCAATCAGCGGCAGTAGATTTTTCAGTTCCGGGCCGTGTTCCATACCGGTCAGCGCCTTGCGTATCGGCATGAATAGAGCTTTTCCTTGCCGTTGCGTAGCGGCTTTCACCTTATCCATCCAGGCGTTCCAGGTGGTTTCATCCCATTTGCCTTCGGGCAGGAAATTCCCGGCCTCCTTGGTAAATTCTGGTTCATCAATTACCGGAGTCAGTTTCTCATTGCAGATTTTCCACCAATCTTTTATTTCCGCCAGAGTTTTCAAATTCGGCTGCACCGAGCCCCAAAAATTTTCGTCGACTTCAGGAAATCGTTCTTTGATTTCGGAATATTGCAATTTCTGAATCACCTTCACATTTATCCGCTCCAATTCGGCTTCATCATAAGTCGTCGGTGCGCGGCCGAACTTTGAAATATCAAAGCCGGCAATAACCTGCTCCAGATTCGTGCGCGGTTCCACCGTTTCCGAAGTTCCCATACGCGCCAGGAAACTGCTGATCGCCATCGCTTCGATGCCGGATTCGCGGAGAGCTTTGATCTCAAACCCCCCTTCCCGCTTGGAAATTTTGTTATCCTTGGATTTCAATAACGCCAGGTGTGCAAATTGCGGCACAGCAGCGCCAAGCGCCACAAAAATCTGAACCTGCACAGCAGTATTCGTCACGTGATCCTCACCGCGCACGATATGCGTAATCCCGTAATCCGCATCGTCAACGGCGGAAGGCAAAAGATAAGTGGGTGAGCCATCCTCGCGGATCAATATCGGATCGCCCAGATTTTTCGCTTCAAATGAAACTTTACCGCGCACCAAATCATCCCATTCGATTTTTCCATCTTGCATCAGGAAACGATAATGCGGCTTCTTACCTTGCTTCTCATATTCGGATTTTTTTTCTGCAGTCAAGGCAAGCGCAGCGCGATCATAAATCGGCGGCTTGCCGAGTTTCATTTGCATCTTACGTTTGGTTTCAAGCTCGGCTGCGGTCTCATAACATGGGTAAAGCCTCTTATCTTTCAGCAGCTTTTGTTTAATTTCCTCATAGCGGGAAAGCCGCTCGGACTGGCTGAATGTGCTATCCCACTTAAGTCCCAGCCAAGTTAAATCTTCCTTGATCGCATCGGTATATTCCGCACGCGAACGACCCACATCGGTATCATCAATCCGCAGAATAAATTCGCCATCATGTTTTTTTGCATATAGCCAGCAAACTAAGGCTGTCCTTGCATTTCCGATGTGCAAATATCCGGTGGGGGAAGGTGCGAATCTGGTTTTTATTTTAGTCATCAATAAATTTATTGGTTATCGGGTAACGCCGATCACGACCGAAAGAGCGCGAGGTAATCTTTACTCCCGGAGGCGATTGCCGGCGCTTATATTCCGATAAATTCACCATTCTTTCAACCTTTTCCACGGGTTTCGCAGCAAATCCCTCTGCGATTATCTTTTCTTTTGGTAATTCATGTTCAATCAGCATTTCCAAAATCCCATCCAATATATCATATGGTGGAAGCGTATCTTGATCTGTTTGATTAAACCGCAATTCAGCGGTGGGAGGGCGTTCTATGGTTCTTTGCGGGATGATTTTTTTAAGCCCGTTTAGCCACTTCGCCAACCGATATACTTCGGTTTTATAAACATCCTTCAGCACAGAGAATCCGCCACACATATCGCCATAAAGCGTAGTATAACCAACCGATATTTCTGATTTATTGCCGGTGGCGAGCACCATGGACCCTAGCTTGTTGCTAACCGCCATCAATATCAGGCCACGAATGCGCGATTGCATATTTTCCTCGGTGATGTCTTCCGGCAGATTTTTAAATAACGGCGCAAGGCTGGCGCGAAAAGCAGAAAAGGCTAATTCAATCGAGATTTCTTCCAATTTTATTCCTAAATTCTGCGCCAACTCCTTAGCTTCTTCGACGCTTTCTTTTGATGTATAACGCGAAGGTAACATCAGTCCTAAAACCTTTTCTTTCCCAAGAGCATCGACAGCTATGGCTGCAGACAGAGCTGAATCCACTCCACCGGAAACACCGATGACAACACCAGGAAATTTGTTTTTTTCCACATAATCCTGAAGTCCAGACACTAGCGCTTTGTATATTATTTCTTCCTCAGAGAGTTTTTCACGCTCCAGGCGATTTTTTATTGCCCATCCGGATTTTTCCTTGGCAAAATCTACCGCAAAAACTTTTTCAGCAAAAAATGGTAATGCGACTTTTTCCGCACCATTTTTTTCAATCGCAAATGAACCGCCGTCAAAAACCAATTCGTCCTGCCCACCAACCTGGTTGACGTAAATCAGCGGTGTACCAGCAATTTTTGCTGCCGATTTGGCTTTCTCCTGCCGAACTGTTGCTTTGTTTCTTTCAAATGGCGAGCCGTTGATGGAAATCAATATATCTGATTTTTTTAATGCTTCTGGTACTTCGCGGGCCCACATATCTTCACAGACAAAAATTCCGAGATTAGCCCCACGAAATTTGACTGGCTTGGGTAATTTACCGACCGAAAAAATCCTTTTTTCATCAAACACGCCATAATTCGGCAGTTCATGCTTGTATTGCCTATGCATCACTTTTCCACGCTCGATTAGGAATGCAGCGTTGAATAACTTTCCTTCGTAAACATCAATTCCACCAACCAAAATTGCAGTTTTTAATTTCTTAGTTTCTGCGGCAATTTCCTTGATAACCTTCATTGCCTTTTTCTGAAATGCGGCTTTGAGAACCAAATCCTCCGGCGGATAACCGCAAATCGCCAGCTCTGAAAAAACCACCAGGTCGGATTTTAAGCGCTCGGCTTCCCGTGAGAACTTCAGGATTTTTGCCTTGTTTCCCGCTAGATCACCAACGGTGAAGTTTACTTGCGCTGTCGCGATTTTAAGCTGCATCTACTCTCATATGCAATAATTTGAGCGAACGATCGATCCACTGCGCAGTTAGTTTCTCCTGCAGTGAATTCTGTTTCAGCCGTGAATTCAGATGCGTGAAGGAAACATGATCTAAAAGCTGATCCTGATTGAAGCATGAATAAATATATTTCCGCTCGCCGGTGACCGGATCGACATGCTTTTGCAGGCACTGCGCACAAATTTCCTTCATCATACACTGCATTGGCGAGTTGATGCTGCCGATAGCAATATGGTTTGGCTTCAAATAATCTTTCAAAATATTATGCCGAGAAGCGCCTACCGCCGCCATCATCCGATCGGAGCCGATAGCGATGATGCGATCAACATTGGTTAATTTTATTGGCTGCACACCTAATTTCCCGCTGCCATAGGCCACCAATGCTTGCACGATATTGCCGTGGAAACTTTTATCCCCCGCCCGTTCCGGTTTGATTTCCATATCATCAGCGCACCAAATTATGGTGTCCGCTGCTTCCTCGATTTCTTTGATTTTGTAGCGATCTTGCGCTTTCCGATAACCAGCAACATAGAGCACCTTGCAACCATTTTCCTTCATCGCCTTACCGATCGAGAACAACACTGCGTTTCCGAGCCCGCCACCAACCAGCATTACAGTTTCATTTTCAGGAATTTCTGTTGGCGCTCCGGTTGGCCCCATCAGGATTATCGGCTCGTCTTTTTGCAAATGACGTGCGAGATCAGAGGAGCCGCCCATTTCCAATATGATTGTCGAAATCAGGCCTTTTTCCTTATCTGTCCAGGCGCCGGTCATTGCCATTCCTTCCATGGCAAGCCTGGTATCATTGGTTCTTAGCGCATTTGTTTCAAAATTTTGTAAACGATAAAATTGCCCTGGCTGAAATTGCCGAGCAGCAAGCGGTGCATGCGCCACAACCTCAATTATATTTGAAGTAAGCCGGTTCACTGCATGAACGCGCGCGATGAATAAATCCGCCATACGCGTGAGAAATTCTTTTCCGCTCAATTCATTATGTGGCTTTGATTTTTGTAAGACGCGCGACACCACTGGATAACCTTGCTTTGCGCTACCCATCGCCTTCACCACATTGCCTGCGAAAGAAGGGTGAAGATCGCCAAAGAAGCTCACCGCCTTGGTTCCATCAATAGACATCAAAACATAAGGATGATCGGGCTTAGAAACGCCCTGCGGCTTTACCGGCTCACCATTTTCATTTATTGCCTGGAAATATTTTCCATCAAGCGTGAAATGTTTCGGATCCTCCCTGGCAACCACTGTATTAGGCGCAGTTCCGGCGGCGACAAAAACTGTTTTTGCCGGAAGAATTTCTTCAGTTACTTCGATTTCTCCGTTTGCTGCCGTCCGGGTTGATTGTACGCGGAGTCCCTTAACACTCCCAAAATTATCCATCTTGATTCCGGTGGGAGTTACGTTTTCGGCAAATGTTATGCCTTCCTCCAGAGCTTTCTCCACCTCTTCGTGATTTAGACGATAGCTTGGTGCATCAAACACCCGCTGGCGATATGCAAGCTTTACCCCACCCCATTTATTTATGAGCGAGAGAATATCAGGGCTGGATTTTTTCCGCTCTTCACGAATTTCTCGCGCATGCGAAATAAATTCATCGGCAATTACTCTATCCTCTTCGCTCCATTTTTCCTCAAGTTTTGCCACCCCGCGCTCCTTAACCAACGTCTCATAGCGCTTCAGGAATTTCTCAACCTGCACCGGATAATAAGCTAGCGATTCGGTCGCAGTATCTATCGCCGTCAAGCCCCCACCGATCACAACAACCGGCAATCGCACCTGCAAATTGGCGATTGAATCTTTTTTTGCGGCTCCGGTGAGTTGCAATGCCATCAAAAAATCCGATGCAGCGCGAACGCCCCGTGCCACCGCATTTGGCATTGAAATCACCGTCGGTTTTCCAGCGCCCATAGAAAGAGCAATATGATCAAATCCCATTTGGAAAGCAGTTTCGTAAGTCACCGATCCACCGAAACGTACCCCGCCAAACATTGCAAAATTTCTCCGCCGTTCAAGCAAGAGCCGGATTAATTTCAGATAATTTTTATTCCAGCGCACGGTAATTCCATATTCCGCGACACCACCGAAACCCGCCAATACCCTTTCGTCCAGATTCTCGAATAATTCATTCACATCCTTGATTGGTTTAAATGGAACTTTTGCACCAAGCGACGTAACACCAGAAACTTCAGAAGGTAGTGGTTCAATTTTGAGCCCGTCAACGCCAACTACCGTATGCCCATCATTCAAAAGATGGTGCGCTAGGGTGAATCCGGCAGGCCCAAGCCCAGCAACTAAAACCTTATATCCGGTTTCACGTTTCGGAACTGGACGCGATAGGTGAAGTGGATTCCAGCGCGTGAGCAGGCTGTATATCTCAAAACCATAGGGAAGATTCAGCACATCGCTTAAAACCCGCGTTTCCGCCAGTGGAATGTTCACAGGGTCTTGCTTCTGATAGATACAGGATTTCATGCAATCGTTACAAATGCGGTGCCCAGTACCAGCACACATCGGGTTATCTATAGTCACCACGGAAAGCGCTCCGATCGAAAATCCTTTCGCCTTTAAGGCATTCATCTCGGAGATTTTTTCCTCTAAAGGACAACCAGCAAGAGTTACGTTAGCTGCGTTTTTCTTATAATTACCATCTTTTTCCTTGAAGCCTTTCGAGCATGAATCCTTGCTTTGGTTATGGCACCAGATGCAGTAATTCGCCTCATCCAGTGCAGACTTCAAGGATGGTCCGGGATCGGTGAGCCCGAATCCCTCGCGTGGACGCAGATGATGATGAGAAAGTTTCTTCACACTTACACCATCGATGACTTCAGTCTCAAATGGTACGAGATTATAGAAATCCAATTTGCGCGGATTTTTGAATAGCACGCCCGCGCGGTGATGTTTTTTTCCCTCCTCGCTGTAAACTGCCCAGGCTGCATATTTTGCAGCAGATTCGAGTTTTACTTCATCCGAAAGTTCTATCCATTTGCTAACGTGATGTGAATAAATTTCCTCACTGAATTTTTCACCGAAATGACCTTCCAATTCCGTGCGTAATTTATGGCCGTCGAATTTTGCCGCATCCTCTGGCTTGTGTACTTTTGCCGCACGGCGCTGCACGAAAAGGCGCTTCGCCGTATAGATGTTGGCCAATTCATCATGCTGCGCGCGAAGCTCCCGCGCTTCTTTCTCAATACCGAATAGTTTGGCGATAAAATCCTCCAAATACGGAGCAGCATCCACCAATAAATCTGACTCGTCCTTCTTGGAAATCCCCTCTGGATTCGTGCGGGCTGCAACCAGCCTATTATGCACTTCGGCATCCGCAACAGCCAATTCCTCTATGAAAATCTTGTCGAGTTTCAGAAGCCCTTCTTGCAAATAAAGCTCATCGAATTTTAAGTTGAATGCTAGATTCATGGCTTAAATATCCGCACCACCGGTATAATCAGATTTCTTCGCCGCCTGCTCCACCGGTTTTACCAAATTCTGCTCCACATAATCCACCAACAAGGCAACACATTCCCCGATCGATTTTTTGCCGGTATCAAGCACTAAATCAGCATTCTCCGGCTCCTCGAATGGCGCAGAAATCCCGGTGAAATTGGCAATTTCACCTTTGCGCGCCTTTTTATATAACCCTTTTGGGTCCCGCTTTTCGCAAGTTTTCAAATCGGCTTTTATATAAACACTGTGGAAGGCATTCGGTGCCGCTGCACGTGCGTGGTCACGGTCGTTTTTATAAGGCGAGATGAATGCGGTGATAACGATTATCCCAGCATCAGCAAATAGTGCTGCAACTTCACTGACACGGCGGATATTTTCCGAGCGATCCTTCGGCGTGAATCCCAAATCGGCGTTCAAACCGCGGCGAATATTATCACCATCAAGAACATAAACCTGGTAGCCGCGTGCGAATAACCTCTGTTGTAATTCCCCAGCCAGAGTGGTTTTTCCTGAGCCAGATAACCCAGTGAACCACAGCACTCCACCTTTGTGCCCATTGGCGAGATTTCGCTCAAATGGAGTGATTCGATTTTCCACCACATGCAGATTCGTTGATTTAACCTTGCGCTCCGAGCGAAGATTTTGGAACCCTTTAACATCGATAATTCCACCGCCGACAATCTGATAATTTTCAACCAATACGAACCGGCCGGTTTTCGGGTTTTCAGCGAAGTTATCCAGGGCAATCAATCCGCGTACACGGAACACAACTTCCGCCACTGAATTGCGCTCAACATTGCCGCCAGCAGCGATTTTAAGGTTATCGGTATTGACGATCTTTTCGATCTCCTTCACCTCAACTGTATATTCACAGGTATTAATTTTGAGCCAATATTTTTTCCCTTTCGCGAGCGGCTCATGCCCAAGCCAGAACAATTTTCCGCGGAATAAATTGGTGAGGAATGGTGCATTTTTTGTACGGCTTGCTAATTGCCCACGCTCTACGAAAATCTGATCATCCAGAGTTACCGCAACTGACATTCCTGCACTGGCAGAAATTGGATTCTTCGCACCTTGCTTTTGATCTGGCCAATTTTCGATTGAAGCGATTCGCGCAGATTTATTCGTCGGCGAGAAAACCAATTCATCACCAACTGTTAAACTTCCACTCTCCAGACGTCCAACTATCAACCTCCGCTCATCAAATTTATAAACATCTTGAATCGGGAAGCGCAATGGGAAAGCTGAGAGTGGTGGGGTAATCGTAAAATGGTCAAGCGCTTCAACAATGCTTGGGCCTTTGTACCATTTCATATTTTCCGATGGTCCGGTTATGCAATCTCCATCACGGCCGGAAATTGGAATAACGAATGTTGGTTTAACGCCGATGCTTTTCAAATATGCACGATATTCCTTTTCAATGATGGCAAATTCTTTCTGCGAATAATTGATCAAATCCATCTTATTCACCGCAACCGCAATCTGCGAAACACCAAGTAGGTGCAGTAAATATCCATGACGTTTTGATTGTTCGCGTACCCCTTCTTTAGCATCGATAATTAGCAGCGCAGCATCGGAACTCGCTGCACCAGAGATCATATTTTTCAGAAATTCCTTGTGCCCTGGCGCATCGATGATGACATAATCTCTGGCTTTGGTTTTGAACCAGATTTGCGATGTATCGATAGTGATTCCCTGGTCGCGCTCGGCCTGGAGCGAATCCATCAAAAATGACCATTCAAAAGGCATTCCACGCTTTTTGCAGGCAGCTAGAACAGACTCGAATTTTCCCTCCGGTAATGAATCCGTATCATGGAACAGGCGCCCGACCAGAGTCGATTTCCCGTGATCAACATGCCCGACGATGACAATTTTTAGTTGCTCACGCTCTTTCTCATTAGCAACCTGCACAACTGTCGACACCTTTAAATTCGTTTTCATAATTACATATACCCATCAGCACGCAATCTCTCGAACGATGACTCATCGGTATCAGCGCCCATCGGGCGACCGGAGCGTTCGGAGACTTTCGTTACTTTTAATTCTTCGATAATTTCATCGATGTTTTCTGCAGTGGAAGCCACCGGAAATGTTATGCCTTTCTCACCGAGTGAGCGGAACCGCATCATTTTTCCCTTATAGTCCTGGCCATAAAATTTGCCATAAGGTTTTGCATAATATAACGGCACGATTGGCAGATTTTCGCGTTTTATATATTGCCAGATATCCAGTTCGGTCCAGTGCAACAGCGGATGCACTCGCACATGCGTACCGGGCTTGAAATCAGTCATGAACTGATCCCAGAATTCTGGTGGCTGGTCCTTGGCATCCCATTGACCTTCATGGTCACGCGGGGAAAAATAACGCTCTTTTGCGCGTGTTGCTTCTTCGTCACGCCTAATGCCAGCAATGATTCCTGTGAACCCTTCACGCGCAATCACACTTTTCAACCCTCCAGTTTTCCTAGCCGCTACACGAGCAGAATGTGGTAGGCTCGGGTCGGTGGTTTCAATCGGAGGACAAATTTCGCTGATTAAATTTACCTTCCATTCCTTCACATATTGATCACGAAACGCATAAACTTCATCCATTTCGAGTTCAGTATCACAATGAATCAGCGGAAACGGAACAGTCCCTAGGAACGCTTTTTTCGCAAGCCAAATCATCGTATTCGAATCCTTGCCAAACGACCATAGCATACCGAGCTTTTCGATCTTATTGAACGCCTCACGAAAAATATAAATACTCTGCGCTTCCAGCCGGTCGAGATGGTCCATCACTTCAGTTTTTGCTGGGCGAAGCTTTTTTACATTATTGCCGATTTTTTTCTTAAGCATTCTCTTATTTGCTTTTGCCATTTTTAAACTTCCCAATCTTGCTGCGGAACGTGGATGCCGCATTCAGTTTTTTGTTTTCCCTGCATATCTATCGCATGCGCCCAACGGCCAGCACGCTCATCTTCACCAGGCTTCACCGCTACCGTACATGGCGCACAACCGATAGATAGATAGCCTTTCGCAACCAAAGGATGTTGCGGAAGATTTTGTGCCTTAAGCTCGGCTTTAAATTCCTCTTTGCTCATATTAGCAAACGGATTAATCCGGAAACGGTTATCTTCATCAAGCTCTATCGCCTGCAGGTTTTGCCGATCTTCGGTCTGATAGCGTTTTCTCCCGGTTATCACAGCTGTGAAACCCCACTCTTTTAAGCTACGCGCCAGCGGCTCAACCTTGCGCAGCCAGCAGCAGCGATTCACTCCGGTTTTCCATAATTCGCCGGTCGGATCCACATTCAATACCAAAGCCGGGTCAGGGCGGATAAACCGCACATCGGTAAGGCCGAAATATTTTTTCAACTCCTCAACATAATCCAACGTTTCCTGGAAATGTTTTCCGGTTTCCAGAAACAATACTGGAATATTTTTATCCACTTCCGCAACCATGGAAATCAGCAACGCCGAGTCAGCACCGAACGACGAAAATAGCGCTACCCTCCCTGGAAATTCTTCACGGATCATCACGCGAAGCAGCGCGTTACCATCCAAATCTCCATAGAAAGCTTGGAGACGGGAAAGCGAGACTTGCAGCTTATCTTCCACCACTTCTTCCTCTATCTTTTTTTGTGCTTGCATATATTTTTCAGCAGGGAATTTTCCTCCAGCCATTCATCGGTTTTTTTGGCCACGGTTTTCATATCATCCCCTTTTTTTCTCCATTTGTTTCTTAGCACTTCCAGTTCATTCAATTTTTTTTCCCACTTGGAGGGAAATAGTTTTTCCAGTTCCTGCCGTAGTCGGAGTGAGAGCCTAGGGCTTTTCCCAGCAGTAGAAATGGTGAGCAGAAAATCACCGCGCCGAACGATGGCTGGCACGTGGTAATTACAATATTTTTTATCATCTTCAACATTAACTAAAATCCCTAACTTCCTAGCTTCTTCAGCCATCTTTGCAGTTATCTCCTCCGGCATTCCGGCAATCATCACTGCTGAAATTCCGGTAAAATCTTTTTTCTGCGGCAACCTGGCTTTAAGCCTTTCCCCCCCTGATTTTCTTAATTCTGGCGAAGGATTATCGGCGAACACTGAAACCATTTTTGCACCGCCTTCATCCAAGAGCTTCAGGCGCCGCATCGCCGCATCGCCGTTGCCAACCAGCATTATCTTCAGGCATGAAAGATCGAGGTTGACGGGGAACATAACCGCTTATCGTTGACCGTTATTCATCATTCAGACAACGGATAACGGTTTACGTATCACTAAAACTGTTTACTCACAGCACGGCTTGCACCCTTCAGATCATCCCCCATGCCATTGACGGTATTGCATGCGGAAAGCGCCAAAACGCAGAACATTATCCCCAAGATTATTTTCATATTTTTCTCCTTTTTTAGTTAACCCACTTATAATTTGTTAATTCTTTCTTAGCCTCGCTTAAAACTGCTTCCACCCCATATCTTTCGCAGAAATCCCCGAATCCTTCACTCAAATTTTTATTTTTTGCGTAAATTCCTAACATGGAATCAAGCGCCTGTGGCACTTCCGCCAGCGGAACTTTATCGAAAACTTTTTTGTTTAGCCGCGTTCCTTCAAAATCACCGCCAATATAAATTACGTAATGATCCGGCATCCGACCAACAATCCCTATATCACCGACATAAGGGCGTGGGCAACCGTTCGGACATCCTGCCATGCGGATGGTAATTTTTTCTTTTTCCACCTGATGTTTCACCATCAATTTTTCGATTTCACTAACTAGCGGCAACTTCACTCGTTCCGCTTCTGCTAAGGCTTTCCCACAGGTTGGTAACGCGACGCAAGCTATGAAATTTCGGTAAACTTCTGATAAATCCTCACGCAATTTTATTCCGTGCTTTTTTAATTTTTCGGTTATTGCACGCTTTTCTCCAGCCGGAATATCAGCCAAAATTATATTCTGATCAGCAGTCAAAATCACCGGCGTTTTATATTCTTTTATCACTTCGCGCAGCCCGGTTTTTATGCACTCCTCACCACGATCGATAATCCGTCCAGATGAAACCGGAATACCCAAGAACCATTTACCATCACCCTGTTCGTTCCAGCCCTGATGGTCAACCACCGCGAATTTCGGCATCGGTTTTGCATTTTCCATCTCGCGCCCGAAATATCCGTCCAGTGTTTTTTTCGTCCATTCCAGGCCTTTTTCCTGGACGACATATTTAAGGCGCGCATGTTTGCGATCATTCCTATCACCATGATCACGCTGTAATTTTACCACGGATTCTGCAGCATTCACTAGATCTTCCGGCTTCACGAATGCGAGGGGTGTTGCTAGTCGTGGATAAGTCGCCGCATTATTGTGATTCATCCCCAAACCACCACCAAGTGCCACATTATAACCATATAATTCTTGGCCATTAAATAATGCTATCAGCGCCAAATCATTGGTCATCATATCCATGCAATTATCCTCAGGCTGGCCGAGTGCGATCTTGAATTTGCGCGGCATATAATGCTCACCGTAAATCGGCTCAATCACTTTATCAGGGCCAAAATTCAACTTCTCCTCACCGCACCAAATTTCATGATAAGCATGGGTTTTTGGGGCCAAATGCGCTGCTAATTTATAAGCTCCCGCTTCCAGAACCGCATGGATGTTATCCTTGATTGGCGCCGGGCAGGTGATGACATTACGGTTCACATCACCGCAGCCACCGAGCGTGGAAAGCAGTGCTTTATTTATCTCGCCGATTAGCGGTTTCATGCTTTGTTTCAGCACGACATGAAACTGAAAAGTCTCGCGCGTGGTGATGCGCAAAGTATTATTGGCGTATTGTCCCACCAATTCATCCAACCGCAGATATTGCTCCGCAGTCAGCCGTCCCGCCGGGCATTTCATCCGCACCATGAATTCGTATTCTTTTTCCAGGCCAGCTTTCTTGCGTTCGGTCGCCGTATCACGATCATAGCCAAAATAGGAGCCATGGAATTTCAGCAATTCATAGGTGGCGTCGGAGACTTGCGGCGTGGACAAATCATCCAGCTCCGCAGAAATCGTCCCGCGTAGATAATCGCTTTTTTCTTTTATACCCTCATTGCCGGAGGGTTTTCCACCGAATGTCATTTTCTAGCCTGAAATAATATGAATATCAGTGTGATATATCACTATTCCCTGTATTCTTCAATAAAATTTTGTGGAATTATAGAATTTACATTTATAATATGTAATTATTGATCGTAACTATAAGGATTTCTGAGTAAATTTTAATATTACTCCTCCAACTCTTCCTGGATTTTGAGCCACTTTGCTTCAGCGATTTCGATTTCTTTAACCAAAGCAGCATAGGAAATATTCAAATCCTTTAGCTGCTTGCCCTGACCTTTCTCAGATGCGCTGGCGATTTCATTTTCCATTGTATCTCTATCAGCAACCAACTGCTCCAATCTCTGCGCCATTTTTTTTGCTTCTTTTTCGCGCGCAGATGGTTTGGCTTTGGAATTTTTCTTTTCTTGCTTTTCATCGCGCGAAAATTCCTTAGCCTCCGCCCTTTCCTTACGGCGTTGCCTTACAATCAAATTCCGGTAAGCTTCCAGATCATCTTCATAAGGCGTGCAGCCACCATCGGCCACCAGCCACAATCTATCAGCCACATATTCCACCAAATGCGGATCATGGCTGACTAAAATCACCGCGCCAGTATAATTATTCAGCGCTTGCATCAAAGCCTCACGCGCATCTATATCCAGGTGGTTAGTCGGCTCGTCAAGCAGCATGATATGCGGCGCATCGAAGCTCATCAGGCAAAATAACAGCCGTGCTTTTTCACCACCGGAAAGTTCAGCAACGCGCGTATCGGCTTTATGTTTATCGAACCCGAATTTGCCTAGCGCAGCGCGAGCCTTATGTTCTGGAGTGTCACCGCCCATCATATCTTTCATCAACTCATATGGCGTTTGCGTAACATCCATTTCTTCGGTTTGATGCTGGGCGAAATAGCCGACTTTTAATTTTCCCGGTTTCCCTACTTCCCCATGTAGTGGTTCCAAACGCCCTGATAAAAGTTTCACCAGTGTCGATTTACCGTTGCCGTTGGCGCCAAGCAGTGCAATCCGATCATCCATATCAATACGCAAGTTGAGGTTCCGCAATACCGGCTGGCCTTTGGTGTACCCGACATCAACATTTTCCAAAGTAATCAGCGGCGAGGGCAATTCTTTAGGTTCCGGGAAAATAAAAGCGCTAACGCGAGAAGCCATTACCGCATCAACTATATCCATTTTCTCGATCATCTTCAGGCGGCTCTGTGCTTGGCGCGCCTTGCTGGCTTTGGCACGAAAACGATCAACGAATTTCATCATATGCGCCTTCTGCGCCATTTGCTTTTCATGGAGTGCCTGTTGGTTCAGCATTTTCTCGGCACGCCTGCGCTCAAATTGATCGTAATTCCCAGTGTATGATGTGAGTTTCTGGTTATCCAAATGAACTATATGATCAACGGTTTTATTTAGAATATCGCGGTCATGGCTGATGATTACTAGCGTTTTACTATAGCGCATCAGATAATTTTCTAGCCAAACCATCGCCTCGAAATCCAGGTGGTTAGTCGGCTCATCGAGCATCAGCAAATCCGGCTCACGGAATAACGCCGCTGCCAGCGCCACCCGCATTCTCCAACCACCAGAAAATGTTGATATAGCACTATTTTGCGCCTTATCATTAAACCCCAGCCCAGCCAGGATAGTTGCTGCCCGGCTTGGTGCATCGTAAGCGTTAATCTCTTCTAAACGGGTATAAATATAACCGATACGCTCTGGGTCTTCAGTGGTTTCCGCTTCTTTAAATAAAGCAGAGCGCTCGGTATCAGCCGCGAGAACAATATCAATCAGCGTAGTATCATCCTCCGGCAAATCCTGACGCACCATGCCGATGGTGGCTTTTGAAATAATACTAATCTCCCCCCCATCAACTGAAAGTTCGCCTGCCACCAGTTTAAACAAGGTCGATTTACCTGTACCATTTGGGCCAACCAATCCCACACGGTGCCCAGCAGAAATATTTAAAGAAGCCCTATCGAATAAAGTGCGGCCGCCGACCCGGTAAGTAAGATTGGTGATTGAAAGCATTAAAAATTCTTAAAATCTTTTGGAAAGCGCGGAACCTAGAAGGTTCTAGCGCTATGGTCAAGCAAGTTAAATCGCTATTTGCCGCCCGATTTCCACAACTGAATCGGATGGAAGCCGGAAATAGTCGCTTATGTGAAGCGAGTTACGCTGCATGAAAGCAAATATCGCTTCAATCCATCTTGGCAGTGCCTTCTTACCATTGCGGGGAATAATGGTTTCATGACCAACATAATATGTGATGTTTTTTAGATCGAGATTGCAGCCATGACCATGTGCCGATTTAAGTAATTTAGGTATATCCGGCCGCTCCATGAACCCGTAGCGAGCAGTGCCACGCCAAATATTCGGGGCAATTTCTTTAATAGTAAGACGTTCACTATTTTTTACCCATGGCGCTGACCCGGTAGTAACTTTTAAAATAAAAAGCTGCTGGCGCAACACCTGATTCTGCCGAACGTGCCAGATCATTACCGGCGGCGTATCTTGGTCTGTACGTGTCAGGAAAACCCCTGTTCCGGGTACGCGCGGGATATCATTTTCCACAGCTTCGGCCATGAATGCATCTATAGGAATTACTTTTTCCTTCAAATATTCGGAAACCGCTTTCGTACCCCGATGCCAAATGAACATTATGCCATAAACAAAAGCCGCCAAGGTAATTGGCACATATCCGCCTTCCACAATTTTTGAAAGATTTGCGGTGAAAAATGCAGCATCAACAATAATGAATAGGCCTGCAACTATTCCTGCCTTCAATAAACTCCATTTCCAAACTTCGCGCATAGCAATGAAAAGCAACGCCGATGTTGCAAGCATGGTGGCAGATACCGCGATACCGTATGCCGAAGCCAGGTTATCAGATTTTCCAAATCCGATAGTAAGACCCAGAGTGGCAAACATCAGCAACCAATTCACGACCCCAACATAAATCTGTCCATAGCCTTCCGCCGATGTTTGGGTAATTTGCAATCGTGGCAACCAGCCAAGCTGAATTGCTTGCCTAGTCATGGAAAAAGCACCGGTGATTATAGATTGACTAGCGATGATGGTGGCAATTGTGGCAAGCACTACGAACGGCACTAAAAGCACTTCAGGACAAAGCCGGTAAAAAATATTATCCGTTGTCGGCGCGCCTTCGAGAACCAGTGCTGCTTGCCCCGCGTAATTGAGTAAAAGGCTTGGGAAAACCAGCCAAAACCAGGCAAGGCGAATCGGCCTTGCGCCAAAATGCCCCATATCAGCATATAATGCTTCAGCTCCGGTTACACAGAGGAACACGCCGCCGAGGACAAGGAATCCGGTGATACCATTCGAAAATAAATAATGCAGGCCATACATCGGGTTTGTTGCAACCAGTATGGAAGGATGCCGAACAACTCCCCAAATGCCCAAGATGCCGATTGCCAGGAACCACAACGCCATAACCGGGCCGAACGCTTTTCCGATCTTCGCCGTTCCTTTAGGTTGAATAGCAAAAAGCACGATCAGAATGATAACGGAACTTGGCAGGATATAAGGCTTGAAAGACGGCGTTACAATGTTCAATCCTTCAAGCGCAGATAAAACCGAGATGGCTGGAGTGATTGCACCATCGCCATAAATAAGTGCCGCACCCATAAGACCTACAGCGACGATTATGGGACGGGGCCGCATCTTCACGCCTAGCAAAGACATCAACGCCAGAATGCCACCTTCACCATCATTATCGACACGCATGGCAAAACTTACATATTTGATGGTGGTGACAATAATCAACGTCCATATGATAAGGGACAGCGAGCCGAGTATGGTCTTCGGATCAAGGCTGCCACCGGTAAGCGCAAGCACCGTCTTGAATGTATAAAGCGGGCTGGTGCCGATATCTCCGAAAACGATACCGAGCGCCGACAAGCTTAAGAGTGTAATGCCAGATGCAATAGGCGGACGAGTTTCGGATGTGGTAGGCAGAGAAAACCTCTAAAGTTGATTGATTTCAAACCGTAAATAGCAGTTCGCTCTAGTAAATGCTAGAAAGTTCATATGCATAGCCAAGAAAGAAAACCACCATACAAAGCTCGACAACGAGCATGCCACATGATAATCTCTGCTTAGGCAGATATTGTTTAGGCAGATAATGGCGAAATCCTACTATAAAGCCAAGAACTACAAAGCGCAAAGAAGCATCGGGCACCTGATACGCCGTGCAAGCAACCTTATTACCTGTGAAATCGAGGCACTTTTTGCTGATAAGGACGTTACTTTCGTACAATACATCATTCTCATGCATTTGCGGGAGGGTATGGCCCTAACCTCTGCCGATATTTGCCAGAAACTCCCGTATGATAGCGGTGCATTGACCCGCGTTATCGATCAACTTGAAGAACAAGCACTTCTTGAACGCAAGCGCAGCAAAATAGATCGACGCAATGTGGAATTGCAGCTCACTACGAAAGGACGCAAGATGGCGGAATCTCTTATTCCCATGCTAGTGGAGCTATATAACACTTTGCTTATTGATTTTACACACATAGAAATTGATACATTGATCAATCTGCTGACAAAATTCATCGGAAATATTTCGTTCAAACCTAAGGTATGTAGGGCGAAGAATGTGGATAGTTAAAGTAGCCTTAGATCGGCCTTATACTTTTATAGTGCTCGCTTTACTATTGCTGATTATCGGCCCACTTACGATCATGCGTACGGCAACTGATATTTTTCCTAATATTGGCATTCCAGTAGTCAGCGTGGTGTGGAGCTATAGCGGTCTACCGGCCGACGAGATGGGCACCCGGATTACTGGTAATTTCGAGCGTGCGCTTTCAACAACCGTCAATGATATAGAGCATATAGAGTCACAATCACTGATCGGTGTTTCAGTAACCAAAGTCTTCTTTCAGCCAGCCGTCAATATAGATGTGGCATTGGCACAGGTCACCGCCATCGCACAGACTATGCTAAGGAACCTTCCGCCTGGTACCACACCACCATTAATCATCAGTTATAACGCCTCTACCGTGCCGGTAATCCAGCTCGCCCTTTCCAGCGCAAAACTTTCGGAGCAGGAGTTGAATGACTTTGGAAATAACTTTATCCGTACCCAATTGGCAACGGTTCAAGGCTCAGCGCTTCCCTACCCTTATGGCGGAAAATCCCGCCAGATTCAGGTCGATCTCGACGAGAAAGCTATGCAGGCGCATGGCATTTCGGCACAGGATGTCAGCAACGCTATAGGCACGCAGAATCTTATTCTACCGGCAGGAACCGAGAAAATTGGTACTTTTGAATATAATATAAAACTAAATGCCAGCCCAAACGTTGTAGATCAATTGAACGATATGCCAGTAAAAGCGGAAAATGGCACTGTGCTTTATATACGCGATGTTGCCCACGTGCGTGACGGCTTCGCGCCGCAAACCAATATTGTACGCGTTGATGGCACCAGGGCTGTGCTAATGTCTATATTGAAAATCGGCAAGGCCTCAACGCTAGATATTATTGATAGGGTTAAAGGATTAATACCCACGATCAAGGCCAGCATGCCGCCTTCCTTGAATTTGAATATGCTTGGCGATCAATCTTTATTCGTCAGCGCAGCGATTCAGGGAGTAATACGCGAAGGCATCATCGCTGCCGCACTTACCGGACTCATGATATTGTTGTTTCTGGGCAGTTGGCGTTCGACGCTGATTATCACCGTATCGATTCCACTTTCTATACTGGCTTCTATTATCGCACTATCGGCATTAGGTGAAACCATCAACATCATGACTCTTGGCGGATTGGCCCTGGCAGTCGGTATTCTGGTTGATGATGCCACGGTGGCAATTGAAAATATAAACTGGCATCTAGAGCAGGGTAAGGAAGTCGAACCCGCCATTCTTGACGGCGCACATCAAATTGCGGTACCAGCTCTGGTGTCGACTCTTTGCATCTGTATCGTTTTCGTACCGATGTTTTTCCTAAGTGGCGTTGCAAAATTCCTTTTTGTGCCACTGGCCGAAGCAGTGGTGTTCGCCATGCTGGCCTCCTACATTTTATCGCGAACGCTAATTCCGACTCTAGCCAAATATCTGCTGCATAAGCATGAACCAAAAACACATGAGGAAGAAACAGGTAAGCCACATAATATCTTGATACGCTTTCAAGCAGGATTCGAACGTAAGTTCGAAAATTTCCGCACCCGCTATCACAAAATGTTGGAATCAGCATTGTATCATCGTGGCACTTTTATTATCGGGTTTCTGGCTTTCGTATTGATATCTCTGTTAGCACTGGCGCCGTGGCTCGGTTCGGATTTTTTCCCCACCGTTGACGCTGGCCAGATCAAGCTGCATTTCCGGGCTCATACCGGCATGCGTATTGAGGAAACAGCTGCTTTGTGTGACAAGATTGATGCTGATATTCGCAGTATCATACCTGCTAGGGAGCTGGATAGCGTGGTCGATAATCTAGGCCTGCCGATTAGTGGCACAAATCTTTCCTATAGTAATTCCGCACCGGTTGGTTCATCGGATGGCGATATAATGATTTCATTGAAAGAGGGACACCACCCCACTGCCGATTATGTACGTACACTCCGTGCAAAACTGCCGCAGATGGATCCCGGTGTCAGCTTTGCCTTTCTTCCCGCAGATATAGTGAGCCAAATCTTGAATTTTGGTTTGCCTTCACCGATAGATATCCAGGTGATAGGCTTTAATGTTGAGGCCAACCGCAAATACGCCGACACTATGTTTGAGCACATCCGGCAAGTGCCCGGCATCGTCGATAGCCGCATTCAGCAGATGTTCGATGAACAAGAGTTTCGCGTCAACGTCGACCGCAGCCGCGCCGAGGAACTTGGCTTCACCCAACACGATATAGCAACTGATCTACTTATTTCGCTTTCCGGTAGTTTCCAGACTTCACCCACATTTTGGCTAAGTCCAAAAGGAGTTTCTTACTCTATCGTCACTCAGACACCGCAATATCAACTTGATTCCCTGCAAGCACTGCGTAATATTCCAATTACCGGAGAGAATGGAGCAAAACCACAGATTCTCGGGGCTTTGGCAGAAATAACACGTGGCGTTGGACCAGCGGTAGAGTCGCATTATAACGTGCAACCGGTGATAGATATTTTTGCCGGAGTACAAGATCGCGATCTCGGCGGTATTGCCAGCGACGTAAATAAAATCATCAAAGATATGGCCAAGGATTTGCCAAAAGGCTCAAGCCTGATTGCACGTGGCCAGATGCAAACGCGCGACACATCCTTCAAAGGGCTGTATGGTGGCCTGGCCTTCGCAATTATTCTCGTTTATCTGCTGATCGTTGTTAATTTTCAATCATGGACCGATCCGTTTATCATTATTACTGCACTTCCTGGCGCCATTGCCGGCATTGTATGGATGCTATTTATCACTCACACCACTCTCAGTGTGCCAGCCTTGACCGGCGCCATCATGTGCATGGGCGTTGCCACCGCTAATAGTATTCTAATCGTCAGCTTCGCTCGTGAACGTATGAGCCAAGGCGAGAATGCATTGACGGCAGCGCTGGAGGCAGGGTTTACACGTCTTAGGCCGGTACTAATGACAGCGCTTGCCATGATTATCGGCATGGTGCCGATGGCTATGGGCTTTGGTGAAGGTGGTGAACAAAATGCGCCACTCGGTCGTGCAGTTATTGGCGGTTTGGCTTTTGCTACAATCGCCACATTGTTTTTTGTTCCTGCGGTGTTTTACTTTATCCATGATCGCAGACATAAACGCAATGCAGTGAAGACCAAAAATTAGGTGGGAGTTTTTTAATGCGAATTAATCGAAAAGCCTGGGTTGCAATAATTGCAGTAACACTTATAGCACTAATAATCATTTTGTTGCGCATCCATTCCGCGCATGGATTGGAAAGGCAGACTGCAGCGCAGGCAATCCCAACGGTTGTAGTGATGCAAGCACCACAAGGCCCAACGGTCGAAGAACTCGTGTTGCCGGGTAACGTCGAGGCGTGGCACGAAGCAACAATTTATGCGCGCACCAATGGCTATGTGAAAGGGTGGTATAAAGGTATGGGTGCACGAGTAAAGCAAGGCACGCTGCTAGCTGAAATTGAAACTCCCGAAGTGGATGCCCAGTTACGCCAAGCCGAAGCTGATTTAAAAACTGCAGAAGCTAATAGCCAATTGGCGCAAATTACAGCGAAACGCTGGAAGGCTCTTCTAAAGACAGATTCAGTTTCCAAACAGGAAACGGATGAAAAAATCGGTGATGCAGCAGCAAAATTAGCAGCACTCGCATCAGCCAAAGCCAACCGTGATCATCTGCATGAATTAGAAGCCTTCAAGCGCGTGGTTGCACCATTTGATGGCGTCATTACCTCACGCACGTTGGATATCGGTATGTTAGTCAATGACGGTACCTTTGGGCAATTTCAGTCGCTATTCCATATCGTGCAGGCCGATCGCCTCCGCATTTATGTTAGAGTGCCAGAGAATGAAGCCGATCGCATTACGCCAGAAATGACGGCCGATTTGTATCTAGTTGATCATCCTGGCAAATCCTACCAAGCAAAACTCTATAAAACTGCTGATGCAATAGACCCAACCAGCCGAACGTTTCTAACAGAATTTATAATTGATAACAAAGATGGCAGCTTGTTTTCGGGCAGCTATGCAGAAGTGCACATCATGCTGCCTGCTGCAAGCAACAACGTCCGGCTACCGGTAAATACTCTGTTGTTCCGTGCTAACGGAATGCAGGTGGCAACCTTGGATGCCAATAATCGCGTGATCTTACAATCTATCACAATCGGACGTGATTACGGCAATGAGGTGGAGGTGACTGCTGGCATTGTGCCCGGCGAAGCAATAATCGTAAATCCTCCAGATTCCCTGGCCACCGGACAGCAAGTTAAGGTAGCGTTACCTTCCAAGGATGACAAAAAACCGTGATGCGCCACATTCTATTTATTGCCGTCTTATACCTAACAGCATGTTCTTTGGCGCCGGACTACAAACGTCCAGAAATGGCGAAGGTGCCAGATAGCTACAAGGAAAATAAAGGTTGGGTGGAAGCAAATCCTGCAGACGCAGTACCGCGTGGAGAATGGTGGAAAATTTATAGTGACCCGGAACTTGACCAATTGGAAGCCAAGGTTGAAAGTGCCAATCAAAACCTGAAAGCCGCTATAGCCAGATATCAGGAAGCACGGGCTGCAGTTAGAGTGGCAAGAGCCGATTATTTCCCGACATTAACTGCCGATGCTGGAGTATCAAGACAGCGCGTATCCAGCAATATAGCACGATATTCACCGATCCAGCTTTACAATGACAATATTATTGGAGCAGAGTTTTCCTACGAAGTTGATCTCTGGGGCCGAGTACAAAACGAAGTTACAGGTGCCAAAGCCCGGTCTAAAGCAAGCGCTGCCGATCTGGAAGGAATGGATTTAAGTATGCATGCCGAACTGGCCAGCGATTATTTCATGCTGCGCGGTGATGATGCTGCACAAAAAATTTTAGATGAAGCGGTTGTGGATTATAAAAAGGCTTTGGATTTGACGAAAGATCGCTATAAGGGCGGCGCTGTTTCAGCTATTGATGTCGATCAGGCAGAGACACAATATGAGAACACTAAAACAGCCGCTGCCGATAATCACCTGAAACGCTCGGAGCTTGAACATGCAATCGCAGTTCTAATCGGCGAGATGCCCAGTAATTTCCAACTGGCTCCCGCCCCACTTGTTGCCAAACCTCCAATCATTGATACCGGCCTGCCCTCAACGTTACTGGAGCGCCGCCCAGATATTGCCGCTGCTGAACGCCGCGCCGCTGCCGCCAATGCTGATATAGGAGTGGCCAGAGCTGCCTGGTTTCCAGATTTAACTTTGTCAGCCGGGGCAGGAGTAGAGAGTCAATTGTTCTCAAATTTAGTCTCAGCGCCAAGCCGTTTCTGGTCGCTCGGGCCATCAGCCGCCCAAACATTATTTGATGGCGGAAAAATCAGCGGACAGACGGAAGAAGCCCGCCAGGCATTTAACGAAGCCGTTGCTAATTATCGCCAAACAGTGCTCACCGCATATAAGGAAGTCGAAGATAATCTTGTGGCACTGAGCCAACTGGAACAGGAAAGTGTAACCCAAGCCGCCGCAACAGCCGCTGCAGAGCGTGCTCTCGCCCAGGAAAATGACCGCTATCATGGCGGTATCATTACTTACCTGGATGTCGTCTTAGCACAAAACATTGCACTTCAGGCTGAACTTGCCAGTGTTGATATTCTTACACGGCGTATGGTGGCGAATGTGCAATTAGTGCGAGCTATCGGCGGCGGTCTGCCTATACAGAAGCACTAATCTGTGTAACGAAAGCTTTTTTATCATGGATTCTTTATTTACTCATGGGCATAATGCACCCCAGCTTTCTAAAATTAATATTAAATAGGACAAGGCCATGAACAGAGACGAGGTACTAAACGTTTCCGGTATGCCTGCCGCAGCTCCGAGTTACCCCAAAGGGCCATACCGTTTCGTCAACCGGGAATATTTCACTATAACTTATGAATCAGACCCCGAGGCTATCCGCCATGCCTTGCCGGAACCGCTGAAACCAGCCCCTGGTAATCTTGTGGCATATGAATTCATCAAGATGCCTGATAGCTCTGGCTTCGGTGATTATATGGAAAGCGGAATCGTTATCCCTTGCTTGTTTGATGGAAAAGAAGTGAATTTCACCGCCATGATGTTCCTCGATGACGAACCGCCGCTTACCGGCGGCCGGGAAATTTGGGGGTTCCCAAAAAAATACGGTCATCCCGAACTGAAAGTTATTCACGATACCTTGACCGGCATTCTCAAATATGATGAAGAACTGGTTTCCATGGGCACTATGGGTTATAAAACAGAAAATCTTATCTCCAGCCCTATGCACGCGGAAATGCGCGATCCGAAAAAAATCATCAAAAAACTCACGAAGACGCAAATAAATCTGAAGTTGATTCCTGGCGTTGATGGCAAGCCGGAAATTGCACAACTTGTAGCTTACAATATGTGTGATGCGACAATCAAAGGCGCTTGGAGCGGGCACGCCAGGCTGCATCTGGTGCCACACGTAAACGCGCCGGTGGCGGATTTCCCGGTGAGAAAAATAATCGGCGGCAGCCATTTCATTGCTGATATCACCTTGCCTTATGGCCGGGTTATTCATGATTATCTGAAAGGTGGCAAGACTAAGAAAAATGGCAAATAAACGGAAGAAAACTGGCAAACCAAAACTTGCCGAAAATAAGAATCATCAATCAAAAAATCGTCCACCATTCGAATGCATCGCGCTTTTATTGCAAGGCGGCGGTGCGCTCGGCGCTTACCAGGCAGGCGTTTATCACGCATTATCCGAAGCTGGCCTGGAGCCAGATTGGGTAGCGGGAATTTCCATCGGCGCAGTCAATGCCGCGATAATAGCTGGCAATGTTCCAGGACAGCGCGTTCAGAAGCTCCGGGAATTTTGGGAGGGAATAACCGCCGATGGTTCTGCCTACTGCCCACCCATCTTGAAACATCTGATGAAAACACGTAACGACACCGAGCAGCAAATGTTGAATGCGATGAGCGCCATACGCACCATTATGAATGGCATACCAGGTTTTTTTGAGCCGCATATGATCTCCCCGCTACTGGAACCGCCGGGTTCGCTGGGCGCAACCAGTTTTTATAATCTTGACCCATTGAAAGACACTCTGGAACGCCTGGTAGATTTTGATCTGATCAATAACGGTAAGATGCGTTTTAATATCGGCACGGTGCATATCAAAAGCGGAGATTTCATTAATTTCGGCAATGACTCCTATAAGATCGGGCCGGAGCATATAATGGCCAGTAGCGCATTGCCGCCGGGCTTTCCGCCGGTGGAAGTTGCCGGTGAATATTATTGGGACGGTGGGTTAATCTCGAATACACCTTTGCAATGGGTGCTGGAAAGCGAACGCTATTTGGATACGTTGATTTTTCAGGTCGATCTATGGAGTGCTGATGGTGAATTCCCACAAAATATCGCCGATGTATATACCAGGCAGAAAGATATTCAATATTCCAGCCGTACTAGAGCTAATACCGATCATTTCAAGAATTCCCACAAGATGCGCCACATCCTTGGCATGCTGCTGGATAAACTGCCACCTGAGTTGAAACAGTCGCCGGAAGCCAAGTTGCTAGCCACAAGGGTTGATTGCAAAGTTTATAATATCGTTCACCTCATTTATCATAATAAGGCTTATGAAGGCTATTCGAAGGATATAGAATTCTCCCGCGAAACCATGGAAGCGCATTGGCAATCAGGATATGATGATACGCTTCACACATTGAAGCACCCGGAAGTACTCCAACGCCCGCGTGATCGCCATGGCGTCGCCATTTTCGATTTCAGCCGGGATAAGGGAAAGCAGAAAGATTGAGAGTTTTTAGGAAGGATGTAGAAACGCAAAGAAAATCAGCCTATTTCTCTTAAACTTTCCAGAACGGTATAGATCCTACCTCCTGATTCTTCATTTAATCCTCTAATTTTTATACTGGAAATAAATAAAAATCCGCTGACTTGATCATTGGGCTCCAAACCAAGTTCATCTAAAAGATTATAATGCTTGGCACGCCCCCTAAAAGGTCCATCACTTTCAGCATAAATATCCCCGGCTTGTATTGCCGCAATGAACTGGTCTATTAATTCTGCTCTGTTTGTCATATAAAAATTTTAAAAACTAAAAGCTTGTTTCGTAGGCTTGGCGACTCCATTTTTGGCTTGTGAAGATGTATGAAGAGAATATCAAAAACTTGTGAACTTATTTTGCTTTTTTTGGACCTAATAATTCGGTAATAGCAGCTTCTGTTTTTTCCCGCGCGTCCCTGGTAATTGTTTCAGCCTCAACTGTACTAACAGAGCTTTTTCCGTCTTCTTTTGGCACCCCTATATATGCCTCCATCAATCTCTTCATTGATTCAGCAAAATAATCGCCAGCATCCAAGCCCTTTACTCTCTGCAATAATACAGAGGTTATTAAGCTGCTGCGAAACGGTTTTGGGTGGTTATGCTCAGAAAAAACCAAGCCCTTATCTTCTAGGTTAGAATATCTTTTTCTGGCTTCATCAAGGATGTTACTGAGGGATGCAGTTTTTCCAGTATTAACCGGTGGTTTTCCTAAAACTTTTGATATATACCCTCTGATAGCTTTAATATCTTCTCTAGCGAATTCCAATTCTGTTCCTTTTTGTACACGGCCACTATATTCGGCTACCAATAGCTCTTCTTTACTAACAATTTCTTCGGAAACATCTAAGCCTGGGACTCTAGCGAGAATTAAAGTTTTGGCTAAATCGATGGCGGTGTTTCCACGTCTGCCAGCTTCAAACTTGCTGGCTATTGCCACGTCTCCCAATGGTGGAAGTATCCCCCAAACTCCAGAAATCAAATCGTTGTAGTCATGATTTTTTACAGCCGTCATTTTCGATCTCCTTCTTTTAATTTAAGAAGATTGTAGCGGAAATTTATTAATAAAAAGTTAAGATTATTAAATTTTTTGATTTGTATGGGTTTATTACAACTATGAGTTGTATTTAAGGAAAACAAAAAAGCTTGTTTTGTAGGCTTGGCGACGACTTACTCTTCCGCGGCTTAAGCCGAAGTACCATCAGCGTATAAGGAGCTTAACGGCCGAGTTCGGAATGGGATCGGGTGTTGCCTCCTCACTATAACCACCAAGCCAACAAAACAAGCTTTTTGCTTTGGGCTGTGTTCGTGAAATATAGCAAATTAGTTAAACTAAATGTCATGCAAACTTAGTTCTGCACATGGATTGACTCTCTCAAAGCGATTATTAAATTTTAAAACAATCGAGCTATTAGTAACGCTTAGCTAAACGCCTTGCGGCGCGTACACATGCGTCCTATCAACGTAGTGGTCTACTACGGCTCTAATGGGGAAATCTAGTTTAGAGGCGGGTTTCTCGCTTAGATGCTTTCAGCGGTTATCCCTTCCATACATAGCTACCCAGCGGTGCTCCTGGCGGAACAACTGGTACACCAGTGGTATGTTCACCCCGGTCCTCTCGTACTAAGGGCAACTCCTCGCAAATTTCCTACACCTACGGCAGATAGGGACCGAACTGTCTCACGACGTTCTAAACCCAGCTCACGTACCACTTTAATCGGCGAACAGCCGAACCCTTGGGACCTGCTCCAGCCCCAGGATGTGATGAGCCGACATCGAGGTGCCAAACCTTGCCGTCGATATGAGCTCTTGGGCAAGATCAGCCTGTTATCCCCGGCGTACCTTTTATCCGTTGAGCGATGGCCCTACCACGAGGGACCACCGGATCACTATGACCGACTTTCGTCTCTGCTCGACTTGTCAGTCTCGCAGTCAGGCAGGCTTAAGCCATTACACTCAAGAGAACGATTTCCGACCGTTCCGAGCCTACCATCGCGCGCCTCCGTTACTCTTTGGGAGGCGACCGCCCCAGTCAAACTACCCACCATGCAGGGTCCCTGCTCCCGGTATAGGGAGCTAGGTTAGATGTCAAAAATCAATAGGGTGGTATTTCACGGGTGACTCCACTCAGGCTAGCGCCCAAGTTTCAATGTCTCCCACCTATCCTACACAATTAATTTCTAACACCACTGCAAAGCTATAGTAAAGGTGCACGGGGTCTTTCCGTCTAACCGCAGGTACTCCGCATCTTCACGGAGAATTCAATTTCGCTGAGTCAATGCTGGAGACAGTGGGGAAGTCGTTACGCCATTCGTGCGGGTCGGAACTTACCCGACAAGGAATTTCGCTACCTTAGGACCGTCATAGTTACGGCCGCCGTTCACCGGGGCTTCGATCAAGAGCTTGCACCCTCTCACTTAACCTTCCGGCACTGGGCAGGCGTCAGACCATATACATCGCCTCATCGGCTTCGCATAGCCCTGTGTTTTTATTAAACAGTCGCTACCCCCTGCTATGTGCCGCCCAACCCTACTTGCGTAGAGCGGGCCACCCTTCTTCCGAAGTTACGGGTGTAATTTGCCTAGTTCCTTCAGCATCGTTCTCTCAAACACCTTGGTATTCTCTACCAGTCCACCTGTGTCGGTTTGGGGTACGGTCTTATGTGGGTGCTATTTCCTGGAAGACTTGCTCTACCCGTTCAATCCAATAAGAACGAATAGACTTCTATCTCCGTCACACTCCCACAGGTACAGGAATATTAACCTGTTTCCCATCGACTACGGCTTTCGCCCTCGCCTTAGGGGCCGACTAACCCTGCGAAGATTAACTTTACGCAGGAACCCTTGGACTTTCGGCGGACGAGTCTCTCACTCGTCTGATCGCTACTTATGTCAGCATTCTCACTTGCGATATCTCCAGCAAACCTCGCGGTTTACCTTCACAGACTTACGCAACGCTCCGCTACCACTCATGAAATCCGAAGAAATCACGAATCCTAACCTTCGGTGGATGACTTAATCCCCGTTACATTTTAGGCGCAGAAACACTTATCTAGACCAGTGAGCTGTTACGCTTTCTTTAAAGGATGGCTGCTTCTAAGCCAACCTCCTGGCTGTTTTGGTATTTCCACATCCTTTCCAACTTAGTCATCACTTTGGGACCTTAGATGTAGGTCTGGGCTCTTACCCTCTCGGCGTCGGACCTTATCACCCGGCGCCTGGCTGCCATAGAATCACTCATCGGTATTCGGAGTTTGGTTAGGTTTGGTAAGGCTTTGGGCCCCCCTAGCCCATCCAGTGCTCTACCCCCGATGGTGTTAGTATGACGCTATACCTAAATATATTTCGCGGAGAACCAGCTATTTCCCAGTTTGATTGGCCTTTCACCCCTAATCACAACTCATCCCCGTCTTTTTCAACAGACGTGAGTTCGGACCTCCAGCAGGTGTTACCCTACCTTCATCCTGGTCATGACTAGATCACTAGGTTTCGGGTCTAATACTGCATACTAAATCGCCCATTTAAGACTTGCTTTCGCTACGCCTACACCTAACGGCTTAAGCTTGCATGCAACACTAACTCGCTGACCCATTATACAAGAGGTACGCCGTCAGGATCTAAAATCCCTCCGACTGCTTGTAGGCATTTGGTTTCAGGTTCTATTTCACTCCCCTTATCGGGGTTCTTTTCGCCTTTCCTTCACAGTACTTGTTCACTATCGGTCACCAGGGAGTATTTAGGCTTGGAGGGCGGTCCCCCCATGTTCAGACAGGATTTCACGTGTCCCGCCTTACTCGAGAATTTTGCTTCCTTTTATCTATACGGGACTATCACCCACTATGGTCAGACTTTCCAGACTGTTCTAGTTATAAAAGCAAAATTGCTGGCCTGCTCCGTCTTCGCTCGTCACTACTAACGGAATATCGGTTGATTTCTTTTCCTCTCGCTACTTAGATATTTCAGTTCACGAGGTTCGCTTCAAGCAACTATGTATTCATTGCAAGATCATCCATAAAGGATGGGGTTTCCCCATTCGGAAATCTCTGGATCAAAGTATATTCGCAACTCCCCAGAGCTTATCGCAGCGTATTACGTCCTTCATCGCCTCCTGATGCCAAGGCATCCACCAAATGCCCTTCTCTAATTAAAATTAGAAGGTTCATCGTTCGTTCCAGGTATTGCTACCAGAAACAAACAAAGCCCTTTTTTCAATCATCTTTGAGAAAATCAATGCCATATGCAGAACTAAACTTGCATATGTTATAATTGATCAGTCTTTCGACTGATCGGCACATTTATTAGCTAACCGGCCTATTTAGAAGCCGGTTAACGGTTCAACATTAAACTCATGGACGGATATCCGACGGGCCAAACGCGCCAGATGATAACAGAATGTCGGCGGCGAGTGGCATGAATATCCATCACGGTTTATTAATTTGCTATATATTCACGATGTCAAACAGCTTTGCTTAAACCTTCAGAGGCCGAAGCAACCCCTTTTATGGGGAGGGTGGTTTATAAATCCAAGCTGGGGTTATGTCAACAAAAGATATAAAAGAATTTTTATTTTGTGGAAATCAAGGATTTGAGAGAAAATTTCAAAACTATTGTCATTCTCAGGCTTGAGCCCCTAGAATCCATAGTTTATATAGATAAATTCGCACGTCACGGCTTCCTAGGATCACAAAAAAAATGCCAATAAGATTAATCCTTATCTTTCTACTCTCATTGTGGGCATTTGACTCACTAGCAACCAATAAGCCTTTACCCCTGCCCCGTTTTGCCGCTTTAAGATCATCGGAGGTAAACGTCCGCACCGGCCCGGGGGCACGCTATGAGGTGAAATGGGTGTTGGTGAAAAAAGATATGCCGGTGGAAATCACCGCCGAATTTGACCAATGGCGGAAAATCCGCGATGTAAACGGTGACGAGGGCTGGGTGCATAAAAGCATGCTTTATGGCCAACGCAGCGGAGTAATCAACACTGCCTCGGCTGAGCGAGTCACACTATATAAATCCGCCGATACTATGTCTAAGCCCGTATTGTTCGTGGAAAACGGGGTGACTGGAGAGCTTCTCACCTGCAAGCGCGAATGGTGCCGCATGAAAATCGAAGGAACCAAGGGCTGGACTCTGCGCCAAAACCTTTGGGGAGTTTACAAAGACGAGGAGTTTGAATAGCAACACACAAGCACTTGCCTTGAACGCTTTCTTGCTCTATGGTCACGCGCTTTTTCTAAGCAACTCAAGGGATCTGGTAGCTCAGTCGGTAGAGCACCTGACTTTTAATCAGGTTGTCGCGGGTTCGATTCCCGCCCAGATCACCACTTATATTTACGTATTTGGGCAATATAGTTAGATATCGGTCGTGAGAGGCCGCGCTTTTTCTCTTCCAAACAATATACCACAGTCATTTAAACCCTTGCAGACTATTGACTCAAACTTCCATCCTACCACTTCTATCTTAAGAAATTATTTTATTCTTTCCCTCATTTATTAAGTTCTTCCATCATCTTGTCCTTGTCTAGCACTTTGACTTTTTTCAGCAATGTACTGAAACCAGTTGCTCTTCAATTCTTTCTTTCGTAACCGTTCTTTGTATCCCATATTAATCTCTTCTTTCTTGGCTAGAATCATTGCCTCATCTATCTTTTTACCAATAATTCCTGCTTCGATGCGGAAGTACCATTTATGTCCAATAATAGATAACATAATATTTTTTTCTTGCATTCTATGATGGTCTTCATTTGGTCTTTCACGAAAAAGTTGAATTCCATTATTAATATTTGCAACTTTATTGGATGAATCTTGAATGATTCCCAGACAGATAAAAATCAATGCCGTCTGATTCTCTCTGCTTGTAAACAATCCCAACTGTTCCAGAGAGCTATCAATACTGAGCAGAGCATTTGTTCCATTAAACATAGGTGGAATGCCAAGATGCTGCATAAGATAATTGGTGCTTCCAACATAGACGAACCATGCTTTAGCTCCTACCCCATTAGAATGAGAACTGGCACGGCAGAAAACCTCACGTGCAGGCGCACTGGTACCGTTATCCAGCAGAATTTCTTCCTCAGAAATAACAGCTCCCGTTATAATGCTAGCAAGCTGTCGCAGGTTTTCACCTTGGGTTCCATAGTTAAGCACATGCAGTGTGCCTGTTAGAGCCTGATATTCCCAGTCTGGTCGGGGAAATCTAGCCACCTCAGAACGCTCATGAACTGTATGCGCATTAACAAAATTTCCTCTCTCATCTTGAGAGCTGGTTGCTTCCCTTAACTTCTCCTTTTTCCTACTAGTTACTCTATTCTCTCTCGTCACCCTACCTTGCGGTATCTTATCATCTAAATGCTCTGCATCTATTGTTTGCCAGAATTGTTCAACGGCTCCCGCGATAGCTCTTATTGCCGCTTCTCTGTCGATAATCTGACCTGCGCTAGGGGGTGGCAGATCGGCTATTTCTATGCCGCTATCCGCTTGTGTTTTCCTGATCTGTGTGTAGAGGGTTTGTATCGTAGTATCGGATACGCGAGGATCACGAAGAATTTCCATCCGAGGATCGCCATCCCTAAGAATAAAAAGAGCTTTTTTAACTTCTTGTAGTGCAATCCGTTCTACCATGGCATTCCATACTTTTTACATCCACTCCACATTATAATCGCAAAAGGTTAACTAAACGTTAAGAGCGATAACCCCCTATAATTAAAGAGTTTATTAGTGCCGGTATCTGGCTATAAACGCTAGAACCCAAACCCTCGCCATTGGTTAATAAAATTTCACAAAAGCTTAATAAATAGTGAAACTGTATTAGGGTATAATAAGGACGTTCTGGCTTTATTTTCTCTCGCAACAAAATCTTGTGGAGAAAAGCCTATAGGGGTGCAGCAACCTATATAGCCCCTGTGTACTACCAAGTAACAGGGAAAAGCCAGCAACTTGTTCTTTATGGAAGGCCGACACAATCGTTGTGTAGGCTAAGAAACCTGTCAAGGGAGGTCCGTATGGGTATCGCTCGATGCCCGGTGTGTCAGCTTCTGCAAGGATGCTCCGAAGAGGAGATTGGCACGGAGGTACGTTGCGAAGACGAATTCTGCAACGCGAGTTTCACGGCGTGGGATGTGGAAGTCACGAACCCACCCCCGGACATAGCCGTTGGGCTAGGCCCGTTTCTGGAGGATGACAACGGTGGCCCGCCACCGATAAGTCATCAGCCAAGCAGTGAGTGGTTGATCGTGAGAAAGGAACCGTGGCTCACGCCAAGCCACACCGCGCTATTACTTCTTTTGGGCGCAATTGTGGCGATGATGATCGCCACAACTGGGTTCTAAGAGAATCTAAGCGACTATAAGATTCTCTCGGCATCAGGCTCTCCCACGGGGGAGAGCCTGCTCTGCTCTTTAATCAATCACAACTATAAAACTATACTCGGTTTTACTACCTCTGCGGACGGGCAGCGGCTATTGCGGCATGGCAGGTCTGCACATCACTAGCATTCACCGGAACAGTAAAAGGTTGGCCATTTTTGGTTGGCGTGCCTTTTCCACTTACAATCGGGTGGAAACAATCTTTCCAAAGCCCGTTATCCTGCTTCGCCTGCCCATCGATAAATCCTGCATTTTTACATGCACTCAATATGTTTTGGCATGAAGGGTTATTCCTGGCGATTGCCATATGCCCTCCACCATGCTGAGGATTTGGCTGGGCAGCCATGGCTGGAGGTTGCGCCACACCCGGAACCGGGTTTGTAGCTTGATTCGGAGCCTGGTTTGTAGCTTGCGCGGAAGCATCAGCACCCGAAAAAACGAATGTAAGAAAAGAAATAAGTACTAAGATTCTGGCTGTTTTAGATATTTTCATAACGCCCTCCTATTTAGGTATAACGGAGTAAATTATATATACTTATTCTCGTTGTAAAAGAAGCGAAAACTAAAAACAAGATACTGCTGGCTTACAAAATCATTTCTGCTAGATAGGGTAATATTTAGAAAACAAATTGGATGGGCTATTTATGAAATTTCACCAAATTCTTATGATGCTTTTTATCGCTGTTTTTATTTCAAGCCCGGCGCTGGCGGCAGATGAAAAACTTACCAGCGAAGATTCTACTGCTAGTAAAACTTCTACCATAGATATAACCAAAATTCAGGAGGCGGCTGAGAAAGGCGATGCTAAAGCTGAGGCAAGCCTTGGCGATGCTTATTATTTTGGCAAAGGCGTGCCAAAAAATTATTACGAATCCGTAAAATGGCTGCGCAAGGCTGCTGATCAAGGTGTTGGCGCTGCAGAGCGCAACCTTGGTTTTGCTTATTATAATGGCGAAGGTGCGCCGAGAGATAAAGTTTTATCATATATGTGGTTTGATCTTGCCGCAGCGCATGGTGATAAAGAGGCAAGCCAAAACCGGGATATGATTGAACAATCCATGACGGCAGAGCAGCTTGCATCAGCGCAGCGCATGGCTAGTGACTGGCTGCAGCAACATCCTAAAGCTAAATAAATTTTTAGAGAGACTTTTCCTGCAGGTGCCACGCCTTTAAAGTGCTTCTGTGGCCAACGCTGATGATAATGGCGTTTGGCAGCCGCGCGGTTAGGACTTTATATAAATTTGCTTCGGCAGCTTCATCAAGTGATGCACTGGCTTCATCAAGCAGAACAACATCGGGCATTTGCAGAAGTATGCGGGCGAAGGCGAGTTTTTCTTGCTCACCAAGCGAAAGGCTCTGTGACCAATTATCGCTAACACCCAAGCGCGGAATCAACATTTCTAGTCCCACAGCAGTCAGTGCTTCCGCAACCGCCTTATCATCATAATCGGTAATCGGATGCGGATAGCAGACGATCTCGCGCAGAGAAAGAATTGGAAGATATGGCTTCTGCGGCACGAATAATGTTTTGGCATTTGCAGGCATTATGATCTCCCCGCTGCCATAAGGCCAAAGCCCGGCCAGCGCACGCAGCAATGTGGTTTTGCCACTGCCCGAAGGGCCAGTTAGCAGCAGCCGGTCACCGGGTTTAAGTTCGAGATTGAATGCTGTGATGAGCGGTTTGCCATCAGGCAAAGTAAGCGTCAGGTTATTTATTGCCAGTGATTTTATTTCGTTTGTGCGAACATTAATTTTGCGCCGTGCAACATCATCATGTGAGGTATGAATCGCCGCCGTGAAACCACTCAGCCGGTCAGTAGTTGCCTTCCAGTTGGCGAATTGTGGATACACGTCAATCAGCCAGCTTAAGCTCTCCTGCACGCGGCCAAATGCCGAAGCAGTTTGCATCAGCCCGCCCAGCTGAATCGCTCCAGCGAAATAACGCGGCGCTGCAACCAGCACCGGAAAAATAATTGCAACTTGGCTATAACCGGAGGTGAACCAATTTAGCTGCTTCTGCTTTCTCATGATCTGCCACCAATTGTGCAGAATATGGCTGAACCGCTCGCCAAGTTGGTGCTTCTCCACCGGCTCGCCTTTATAGAATGCGATATTTTCAGCATTCTCGCGCAGGCGCACCATCGAATAACGGAAATTTGCTTCAAACCGCTGTTGGTCATAATTGAGTTTCACTAACGGCCTGCCGATTTTATGGGTGAGCCAAGTGCCGATAACGGAATAAAGCAGCGCCGCCCATAGCATGTAACCAGGAATCGCAATATGATGCTGGTGAATGGTGAACTCCAACGTGCCAGAAAGCCCCCATAAGATCGCCACGAAAGATACCAACGTCACCACGGAACTAAGCAACCCAATGCCAAGCGAAAGCGTGCTGCTGGTGAAACCATCGATATCATCGGCGATCCGCTGATCAGGGTTATCGGTGCTTTTGTAAATCACCTGCAGCCGGTAATAGGCATGGTTGGAAAGCCATGCGCTTTGGTATTGATTCGTCATCCAGCGGCGCCAGCGTATCGTCAGCATCTGGTTAAAATATTGGCGATAGACGGCGATGGCGATGAAGATCGTCGCTAAGATGGTGAATACGCCAAGCTGGTGCGTAAACTCCGGCAGATTCTTATCCTGCAGGGCATTATAGAACGCCGCATTCCATTGGTTGAACAACACGGCAAGATAAACTTGTGCCAGCGCCAGCCCAATGATGGTGGCCAGCAGCAACCGGCCTTTCCAACGATCCTCGGAAAACCAATAAGGCTTCATCAACCGCCACGCGGCTTTGAAAGAAACGGAAGATGGTGAGGGTGAAACCATAATGATTGTTTACTTCACTCCACCACAAACCGCACGTGAATTATCTGGATTTTCAGTGGAGGTTTTGAGGGGTAATGGGAACGGCGCGCATACGAATACCATCGAGGGCTATTTCAGCATTTTCAAGCGAGGAATGAAGGGAGTTTACCAGCATTGTAACGAAAAATACCTTAAACGCTATCTTGCAGAATTTGACTTCCGCTACAATGAACGGGAGGAATTAGGAGTAAGCAGAACTGTTGCCATGTTATTAGGTATTAAGGGAAAAAGGCTTACCTATAATCCAGCTAATCAATAATCTTGATGAAAAGGACTGATTTGTTGTATAATCCAGTCACGCCGGGAGTGCGTCGAGCTGCACTGTGGAGGGTAAAACTTCCGCCCGGCGGCTATCTCCAAGTCCTATTTGGAAATTTACACAAACCAAATCCTTCAATTCTTCCTGATGAGCTTTTTCTAAACAGCGGCTCTACAATATCGTAAAAAGTATTGTCCCCCGAATTGAATTTTCTGCCTATAGCCCCAGCAACCATATCTGCGAACTGTATGCCTACGCTTAAATGACTTGGTGTTAGGAAAATAGTTTCAATAAAATTTCTATATTTACTTGTGAACGGCCCTTCACTCTCAATTATATCGTGATGAACATATCTTAATTTCGCGTCTTGATTTTTATCTCGATGGTCTGCAACTACGATTCCTAGCTGTTCAGCTCCTACAGTCCTGCTCATGTCTTGTAGAAAATACTGAAATCGCTCTGTAACTGTTTTGTAAGTATAACCATATAAATCATCCTCTGTTCTTACAGATGAATGTTCATAGCTCGCTGCTACACTAGCAACACATGAGATAACCTTAATACTGTTACGCCTTAATAGAATATCTAAAAAATCCTTACGAAATTCAAACCGCTTTTCTTGAGACAAATGCCTAACGGTGTTTCTTGGATCTTGATTATCTGCACCAAAGAATCTCCATTTTATTTCACCATTAACATTATATTCGGGTTTAGTTTTTAATCTTTGTATTTCTTCAGCAACACCCTTCCATTGCGCTTCATGCATTATCACTCCGGCAATAATGAAGTATGGCCTGGCATTTCTTGCATCAGGCTTGGGAGGTGTGTTAGATTCATCTATAAAGCATAGGTACATGATAGCCAAAGAATCCACAAAACGGCAAAAAAATCAATCCGAGAAATTTATTAAAGCAGCTAAAGAACTTGGCTGCAATATGACACAAGAAGAATTTGAAAAAACCTTAAAGAGTATTGCTAGTATGAAGCCTATGACTAATGCCGAGCTGAAGAAAAAGGCGAAAAAGAAAAAGATTTAGGTTATGGAAAAAAATAGCAACGCCCTGCTTATTATCTGTTTGCTAATTCTTTTTGGGATAGCGGCTATATACAGCAAGTTAGATAGATCAGAACACTCCTACAAATATCAGCTTGAAAAAATGAGGATTGATGGCGTTGAAGGTACGGCAGTGTGGAGATTGAATAGAGAAACGGGAGCTATGTCAAAATGCGCCATAGGTTCGGGAGACGCACATGAATTTTGTGAACAAGTTATAGAATACGATAATACTGGAAAACAAATATCGCTCCCCTAAATAGTACTAGATTTAGTATTGTGTGACTGAATAACAATATTGCACCAAGCTTTCTTCCTGAAAATCTCAACTCTTCTTCCAGCCGCCACCCAGGCTTTTGTAAACCGCGATTAGGTTCTGTGAGGCCTGGGCATTAGCCTCGGCCAATTTGCTTTCCGATGCATAGAGCGTGCGCTCAGCATCCAGCACATCGATGAATGATGAAACCCCTTCCTTATAGCGCATGCGCGCGATGGCGGTGGTTTCGCGGTTATCTATCACCGTTTTGTTCAGAGCCTCACGATATTCTTCCTGTTTGCTATATGCGGTAACTGATTTGGCCACATCAGAGAGTGCTGCAATAATGGATTTTTGATAGCTGGCCAGCGCCTGCTGCTGCCTTGCATCCGCAGCATGGAGATTGGCGGAAAGCCTACCGTAATTTAAGATCGGCGATAATATATTCCCGCCCACATCCCAAGATTTGCTACTTGCTTCCAGCAAATGCGAAGATTCGGTGTTCAGCACACCAACAAACCCGGATAATGAAATATCAGGAAAAAACTGCGCCACGGCCACGCCCTGTTCAGCCGTTGCGGAAGCAAGTTGCCGTTCCGCAACCCGGATATCCGGGCGATTGGCGATAACATCAGCTGGAGCTGCCAGCACCATTTCTTTATCCGAAACCGGCACCGGTTTTCTTTCTTCCACCAGTTTATGCGTGAATCCCGGTTGCTGTTCCAGCAGCACATCCATGCTGAATTCCGCCTGCGCTAAAAGATTTTCATAATATGGCAATTGGGTTTGTTCCTGTGAAAGTTGCGCCTTAGCTTGCGTCAAATCAAACTCAGAGGTTTTGCCAGCGTGATAACGCTCACCCACAATGCCCACAGTGTGTTGTTCAGCATCGATTGTTTCATTAGCGAGCTTAAGCTGCTGCTGATATTGGCGGATATCCACATAAGTGCGGGCAACTTCGGCAAGCAAGCTCACCCTTATGCCATCGCGCGAACTTTCGGATGCCGCCAATTCCGCAGAGCTAGATTCCAGCGCGCGGCGTTTGCCACCGAAAATATCCGGCTCCCAGCTGGCATCGAATCCCGCCTCATAAACGCTGAATGGTTTTTGCAATCCGGGAAATGGTTGGCCGAACGCCAATTGGTTTGCCTCGCGTTCATCGCTGGCAACTGCATTAACGGTGGGCAGGAAATCGTTCTCTGCCGTAGCGCGCGCTGCCCGTGCTTCATTTATCCGCGCTTCGGCGATTTTCAGATCAAAATTACTACCAGCCGCTTTCTCGATCAGCTGATCTAAAATCGGATCATTAAAATTATGCCACCAGGTTTGCTCTATCAATGCTTTTTTATCAGTGGCGAGCTTCGTTGCGTGCGGGGAAAACCAGCCATCCGGCAATGAAATATCCGGCATTTTATAATCCGGGCCAACCGTGCATCCGGCTAAAAGCCCGATCAATGTGAATGTATGAAATTTATTCATACTAATGCGCCGCCTCCGCTGCCGCTGCTTTTTTCCGTGGATTATTGCGCGGCATGAAAAGCGCCGTCACCGCCAATATGCCGGTGAGTGCTGACATAATCATAAACGAATCATGGTACGCCATAATGCTCGATTGGCTCAACAAATCCTGATAGATTCTTCCCATCGCAGAATGCGTGGCATTCACCATATTCTGCCCATGCGAAAAGAAAACACTGCTGTATCTCGCAACTAAATGCTGAAATATGGAATTGCCCTGGTTCAGTTTTTCCGAAAGATAAACCTGATGAACCTGCTCATGCCGCGCTACGAAACTGGTGACGACAGCAATGCCGATCGCTCCGCCCATATTACGCGCAAGTGCATAGATGGCGGAAGCCTTGCTGCTTTTTTCCTTAGGAATATCCATGAATGCCAGCGTGCTAATCGGAATAAACAGAAACGGCAGCCCTATCACCTGCAAAATGCGCATCATCACAAAATGATTATAATTAGTTTGCGGCGTGATATGCATGGTGTACCACATGCCTATCGTAAGCAGAAACATCCCGGTAGAAATCAGATAACGCGATTGAATCTTGCCCACCAATCGCCCCGCCACCGGCATCAGGAAAATCACGGCAAACCCGCCGGGTGAAAGCACCAGGCCAGCCAGCGTTGCATTGTAACCAAATTCTGATTGCAACAGCAGCGGCAACATAGCGCTCGATGCATAAAGGCAAAACCCCATGAAAAATATCATCATGCATGAAAGGCTGAAACTGGGTTTAGCGAGAAGCCTAAGATCAATAATCGGGTCTTCCTGCCTAAGCAGCCAGATTACCGCACCAATCAAGCATATACCGCTGATAATTCCACAGGTGAGAATATAATTGCTGGAAAACCAATCATCCTGCTGGCCTTTATCGAGCATGATCTGCAACACTCCCAAGCCAAGCGCTACTAGGCTTAAGCCGATATAATCAATCGAGATAAGGCCCTTGGCCTTGGCATGTGGCGGATCAATCACCATGCGCCCGACTAGCAAGAGCGCCATGATACCCACCGGTATATTCATAAAAAATATCCAGCGCCAACTAAAATTATCGGTGATGACCCCACCAAGCGTCGGCCCCAGAATCGGCGCCACAATCATTGTAACGCCGGTGATGCCGAATGCCGCACCGCGTTTTTCCGGCGGGAAGGCATCAAGAATGATGGCCTGCTGCGTTGGTTGCAATCCGCCACCTGCCAACCCTTGCACTAACCGGAACACAATCAGCATGGGAAGAGAGCTCGCAATACCGCAAAGAAAAGACGCAGCAGTAAATGCCCCGATGCACACCATGAAAAAACGTTTGCGCCCCATCACGCCTGACAGCCAGCCGGATAATGGCAGAACAATACCGTTAGCCACCAAGTAAGACGTCAACACCCAGGTACTTTCATCTTGGCTGGCGCCTAGCGTGCCGGCGATATGCGAAAGCGATACATTGGTAATAGTAGTATCCAGCACTTCCATGAATGCAGCCAGGCTCACCACCATCGCAACCGCGTAGGGATTATATATTTTGTCAGTGGCAGTCATTGTTACTTTGCACTATCTGTATGAACAGTGGGATCAACCGACATTCCTGGCCCCAGATGCAAGCTGGCATCTGGTGGGCTATCGAATACAATCTTCACCGGAACACGCTGGATGATTTTTACATAATTGCCCGTGGCATTTTCCGGCGGGAATGCCGAGAAATAGGCACCCGTTCCATATTGAATGCTATCAACCTTCCCTTGCAGTTTCACGCCGGGGAAAGCATCAACCCTGATATCAACCGCATCGCCCTTATGCATATGCTTGATCTGCGTTTCTTTGAAATCTGCTGTTACCCATAATTCCTTTCCCACCAGCATCCCCAGCTGCTGACCGGGTTGCACATAATTACCGCGCTCAACTCCACGCTTGGTGATATCACCATCCATCGGTGCAATAATTTTAGTATCAGACAAGTCTTTTTCCGCTTGTGCCAGATCAGAGTATGCTTGTCGCACCTGCGCTTCCAGCTGATCGGTATTTGCCTTTGCCGCTTTTTCATCAGATGTCACCTGCTCCAGCTGCTCTTGGCTCCGTGCCTGGTCGCTAAGGCGATGCATGCGGCTTAAATCTCTCTCAGTTTTTTCCAAGACCGCCTGGCTAGAAACCAACTGGGCCTGTGCTGCATCAAGCACTGCTTCAGCCCGGTCACGCCGGATAATGTAATCAGCGGGGTCAATTTCCAGTAATACATCCCCTGCTTTAACCGGCTGGTTATCGTTGATGTTCAAAACTTTCACATAACCAGCAACCTTGGGGCTGATAATTGCAGCGCGGCCATCGATAGAGGCATCATCCGTTGATTCTTCGTTGCGATATATGAACAAATATATCCCCACTGCAACTACGCAGAGAAATATAGCTAAGACCAGGCCTTTGAATTTTGGTGAATGAAATGGCATAAGCTTTTTCCTTATTTTGCTTTTGGTCTATAGGCTGCTAGAAAGAAGTCCACCGTAGCACGCACATGTTTTTTTAATTCTTTTTCGCTTGGTGTTGGCATTTGCAGCAACATGATTTTCATCAGCATTTCACCTTTCAGTAGACTAAAAAACTGATCCGTCGCCTTCGCAACATCTAGGATTGCTAGTTGTTTCTGGTAGTTCCAAGCCTGCAACAATTTACCGAATGCTTCCCTTACGCGCTGTGGACCAGCTTCAAAGAAAAGCTGCACCACTTTTGGATGCCTGGTTGCCTCCGCCTGCATTATACGCTGCAGATGTATTGAGTCAGGTTGAAAAATTAGTGTTGTAAAATTAATCCCCAGTTCCAGTAAAGCCTTTTCGACTGGTTTACCCGCCAGCGCCATGAAATTTTCTGGTGTCGCCAGTTTGTCGCAACGCTGGCGAATCACCTCCTTAAATAACTCATCTTTGTCAGCAAAGTGGCTGTAAATAGTAAGCTTCGATACATCAGCTTTTTTTGCCACTGATTCCATGCTGGTAAGCGTATACCCATTTTTCATAAACAGTATATTAGCTGCACGTACTATGCCCTCACGCTTGGCAGCATCTTTTGGCCGCCCCATCAAACTCTTAACATTTACAGACTTAGTTTTCTTTGAATTCATATACTGTACTGTATAGTATTACATGTGGTTTACTATACCAATTAGTACAGTAATTACAAGTGGGAAATAGTGAGCATTTTAAGGATTGCTGGTCTATACTGTAAAATGGGCCCGATGCTGGATTACCGGGCTAGTAATCACTCGGCCAGGCCGTCTACCCCGCGCTCAATTTATATCCAGCGCCGCGCACCGTATGAATCAGGGACTTCTTAAAATCCTTGTCGATTTTGTTGCGGAGGCGGGAAACCTGCACATCGATCACATTGGTCTGCGGGTCAAAATGGAAATCCCAGACATTTTCCAAGAGCATTGTGCGCGTTATCACCTGTCCTGCATGGCGCATCATATATTCTAGCAACCTAAATTCTCGATTCTGTAAAGGAATTTCCTTCCCCGCCCGCACCACCGTGCGGGTGAGTAAATTCATCTCCAGTTCATCGATTTTAAGTGTGGTTTGTTCCGGCGTAGGGTTACCGCGTCGCGTCAGAGCTTCCATCCGCGCCAGCAATTCAGAGAATGCAAAGGGTTTCACTAGGTAATCGTCACATCCAGCTTTCAATCCCTTCACCCGCTCATCCACTTGGCCAAGCGCCGAGAGAACCAACACCGGCGTATTGTTACCAGAAGAACGCAATGATTGTATGATGGAAAGGCCGCTGATTTTCGGCAACATCCGATCAACAATCATAATATCGTATTTATTTTCAGTAGAGTAAAATAGGCCTTCGCGGCCATCTTCGGCGTGATCAACTACATGCCCAGATTCTTGCAACCCTTGGGCTATATATTTAGCTGTTTCTTTATCGTCTTCAATCAGCAGGACGCGCATGAGAGAGTTGCAAGTTACAAGCTGCAAAGTTGCAAGTGAGAAAAGTCCCTACTTGCAACTTACAACTTCTGCAACTTACAACTACTTAGATTAGTTATGATCCAAAGGATTTTGGTTTCCGTTACCAGCGTTACCGCCGATTATATTGCTTTTGCTGCCACCTGCAGTAACAGTTTTATGCATGTGCTTCTTCCCAGCAGCAGCTGGAGCAGCAGCTTGCTTCTTAGCAGCTGCCTTCTTGTGGGTTTTCTTGGTTTGTGTTTTCTTGGTTGTCGTAGTCGTACTGCTGCTCATATCATCAGCCGCGTAAGCCGCAACGCTACCGATGGTTATGGCGCCGACCGCTGCGAGTACGGAAAGGATTTTTAAGTTCTTCATGGGTTAGTCTCCTTAAGTTGTTGAAATTATGGTTTGTCACCGTTTTGCATAATGCACGGTTTCGTATTACCCTTGTATTACTTAAATATTAAAATTTTGTAATCTCTTAATTTTCTTCTAAGGTGTGGGATAAAATCTCCATATTGATATTATATTGATGGTTCTATAGAGAATATAGTGAGATGAAAGCAGAACAGGTTTTAGGTAAATTACTGGAAGAATTATGGGAAAAATATAAGACCCGTGTGCCTTACGCCGCTCAGTATGAGAAAATGGTATGCGAAAAGGGCGGTACTGTACATAACGACCATATCGCTTTCCGGACATTTAACTGCCAGACCGGCACTCAACCGCCGGGAGTTTCAGCTATTTCTCGGATATTCGAAACTTTGGGCTATGAGCGGAAAGATCGCTACGATTTCACAGAAAAAAAACTCACCGCCTGGCATTTTGAGCATAAAACAAACTCCGATAATCCCAAAATTTTCATCAGCCAGCTTGAAGTAGGTCAGCTGTCACCAGAAGCGCAAACGATAATAAAAGAAGCTGTAAAAACCGCTCACGATCCCCTAACATCCACCGATCTCGAATTACTCTCAGCATTGCAGCGTGGCGAGACAATTGATGAATATACCACACAAACGCTAGCTGAAAGCCTGGTGGACTTTTTTGCCCGGCATTGGGATGTTCCAACACGGCAGGCGATTGAGGAAGTAAACAAATATTCGCAATATGCCGCCTGGACATTATTACATGGCAATTCGGTCAATCACTTCACTGCCTGGATAAACAAACAAAATGTAAAGGAATGGCCGGATATAGAAGCCACGGTGGAAGCACTGCGCAATGCCGGAATCCCGATGAAAAAGGAATTTGAAGGTGAGAAAGGCTCAAAACTCCGCCAATCATCCACCGAAGCAGTAATGGAAAAAGTCGAGTGCTTAGAAACCGATGGCTCCATCGGCAAAATTGACTGGAGTTATGCATATTATGAACTGGCCGAGCGCGGGTTGGCGGATGGAAAAGAATTCACTGGATTTTTAGGCGAGCAGGCGACAAATTTATTTGAAATGACTAAGAAAAAATGAAGAACATCGTTATCCTTGGCCTTGGCGGAATCGGCTCTCTGGTAGCAGCAATGCTAGATGGAATAGGCATGAAAGTTGCCGGAGTTGACGCTAAGAAAACCGCTAACATTCCAGCAAAAATCAAATTCATCCCAGGCGATGTAAAAGATAAGGATTTCCTGGCAAAAATAATGAAGGGGCAGGATGCGGTGATTTCCTGCCTACCGTATTTTTTAACGCTTGATGCCGCGAAAGCTGCGCATAAGGCTGGTATCCATTATTTCGACCCGACCGAGGATGTAAAAACCACTGAAGCCATCCGCAAAATGGCAAAGACTGCGAAAAAAGCCATGGTCCCGCAATGTGGCCTGGCACCAGGATTCATCGGGATTTTGGGTGCCCATATCGCCAAACAATTCGATGCCGGAACGTTACGCCACATCAAACTCCGCGTCGGCGCATTACCGCAAAATCCCATCGGGCAATTGGGGTATGCCGGTAACTGGTCACTCGACGGCCTAATTCATGAGTATATAGCCGATTGCGATGTAATCGAAAGCGGTAAGCATAAGAAAGTTCCTGCACTAAAAAATGCCGAAATTCTACGCATTCAAGGAATCGAATATGAGGCCTTCACCACTTCTGGTGGTTTGGGCACTATGACGGAAACTTACGCAGGCAAAGTGGAAACACTAGATTATAAAAGCATTCGCTACCCCGGACATTTGGCAGGAATGAAGCTGTTGCTGGAGGAATTACGGTTTCGTGACGAGCCGGACGAATTGGTAAAACGCATAGCTAATGCTCTGCCACCGGATGATCAGGATCGCGTACTCATTCATGCTTCGGTACAAGGAAAAATCGCGGGAAAATTACAGACTAAAGAACTCGTAACTGATTATCACCCAATAAAATTTGTCGGCAAAATCCGCACTGCAATCGCCTGGACCACCTCTGCTGCCATTGTTTCTGTGGTGGAATTGGTGGCAGCCAAAAAGCTGCCACAAAAGGGCTTTGTTCGCCAAGAGGATATTTCTCTTGAGGATTTCCTGAAAACGAAAATGGGTAAGCTTTATGCCGCGAATCATCCGTTATTATTAGGATAGAAATCATGGACGCCAGCAGGATATTAAAGGAAATCGGTGTTGATATAAGCCCATATAGTGGGGCGGATTTGGCTATCCGATCACCAATCGACGGCCGGGAAATCGCCGTATTGTCATGGGAAAAAAATATCGAGGGAAAAATATCAGACAGCGTTACCGCATTCAAGAAATGGCGAGATGTTCCAGCGCCCAAGCGTGGTGAATTAATTCGAATTTTCGGTGATCATTTACGAAAATATAAAGAATCGCTAGCGCAGCTGGTCACAATCGAGTGCGGCAAAATAATCACCGAGGGACGCGGTGAAGTGCAGGAAATGATCGACATTTGTGATTTCGCAACTGGCCTCTCGCGCCAACTTTACGGCCTAACCATCGCATCGGAGCGGAAAGATCATACGATGCAGGAGAACTGGCTGCCTCTCGGACCCATAGCCGTTATCAGCGCGTTTAATTTTCCCATCGCGGTATGGGCATGGAATTTTGCACTGGCCGTTATTTGCGGCAATTCTGTTATCTGGAAGCCATCGGAAAAAACTCCGCTTACTGCCATTGCCTGCCAATCAATTTTTGAAAAGGCTGTGACAGAATATAAAAAATTCGGTGGTAGCGTGCCAGAGAATTTAAGCAGCGTAGTTATTGGAAAACATGATGTAGGAGAACGATTGGTTGGCGATAATAAAATCGTATTAGTAAGCGCCACCGGTAGTACGCGAATGGGGAAAATGGTCGGGCCAAAAGTTGCAGAAAGATTCGGAAAATCATTACTGGAACTCGGCGGTAACAATGCAATAATCGTGAGCGAAAAGGCTGATCTTGAACTTGCGCTTTCATCGATTCTATTTGGTGCAGTCGGAACTTGCGGACAGCGTTGCACCACTACTAGGCGGCTCATTGTTCATGAATCAATTTATGAAAACTTTTTCTCGGGATTGAAAACCGCATATCAATCCTTGCCAACAAAAATTGGAAATCCATTTGAGCCAGGTAGTTTAATCGGCCCATTGATAGACGCGCAAGCATTCGAAAACATGCAGAGATCTCTTGAGGAAGCAAAAAAAGATGCTGCGGAAATTATTGGCGGTGAGCGGGTTCTGGCGGGGAAATTTCCCGGCGGATATTATGTTAGTCCCGCGCTGGTAAAAATGCCAGCACAAACCGCAATCGTCAAAAAAGAAACCTTCGCACCGATACTTTATGCGATGCCGTATAAAACCCTAGAACAGGCGCTGGAAATCCATAATGATGTGCCGCAAGGGTTATCGTCATCCATATTCACCAATGATTTGCGCGAGGCTGAATACTTCAAAAGATACAGTGACTGTGGCATCGCAAATGTAAATATAGGAACTTCTGGTGCAGAAATTGGCGGCGCATTCGGCGGTGAAAAAGAAACCGGCGGTGGCCGTGAGTCTGGATCAGATTCTTGGAAAAACTATATGCGCCGGCAGACTTCCACTAGCTATTTCGGGACAAAAACACCGGAACTAGCGCAGGGCATAGTATTTAATGCCAATTGAAACAATAAAGGACATTTTAGGCACCGGCAACTATCTGGATAATCCAGAAGAAATAACCCCTTATGCCACATCCTGGCGCGGTGGATATAACGGAAAATCGCCGTTGGTCGTGCTGCCAACATCAGTAAACCAAGTCCAGGAGATCATGAAACTCTGCTCGAGGGAGAAAATTCCAGTAATTCCACAAGGTGGAAATACCGGGCTCGTAGCAGGATGTGTTCCCATTGCTGGAAAAGAAATAATCATCAATCTTTCGCGCATGAATAAAATAAGAAATATCGACAAAGCCGGTTTTGCCCTCACCGCTGAAGCTGGTGTCATATTGCAGAAGCTCCAGGAAACAGCAGCAGAAAACGCAATGTTTTTTCCGCTCTCAATAGGATCCGAAGGTAGTGCAGAAGTTGGCGGGATAATCTCAACAAATGCTGGAGGTACTGCGGTTTTGCGCTATGGCAATATGCGTGATCTTGTGCTGGGATTGGAAGTAGTTTTGCCAGACGGCACACTGCTCCAAAAATTGCCGAATGTAAAAAAAGACAATACCGGATATGATTTGAAGCAGATTTTCATCGGCGCCGAAGGAACACTTGGAATCATCACCGCCGCCACGTTAAAATGTTTTCCTCAGCCAAGTGAGAAAACCACGATTTTTACTGCACTAGATGATTTAAACCATGCGATAGAATTTCTGAATCTCATTAAATCTGATGCATTGACGGCGTTTGAATTCATCTCACAGAAAGCTCTGGAACTGGCGCTGCATGAGATGAAAGGCCTACGAAACCCATTCCCGCAACCAGCAAAATATTATTTGCTGGCAGAATTTTCATCAATGGAAATTGAAGGCCTCATCACTAAAGCGCTAGAGCAAAATCTTATAAAAGATGCGGCAATCGCTGGATCAATACAGCAAGCCAGAGAATTTTGGCAACTGCGCGAGAACATTTCTGAGAGCGCACGGAAAGTGGGGCGCGGCATCCATTTTGATATTTCAATCCCGATTGCCAAAATCCCGTATTTCCTGGAAAAAACTACAAAAAAAGCATTGGAAAAATTCCCAAAGCTAGTGAGTTTTCCCTTTGGACATCTGGGCGACGGTAATATCCATTATAATTTTTATTTGCCAAAAGATATTGATGAGAAAAATTTTATCTCTACCGCACGAGAATTGAAAAAAATCGTTTATGATGCGGTGATGGATTTACAGGGCAGCATCAGTGCCGAACATGGCATAGGAATAGAGCGCCGCGAAGATTTTTTATTATACAAGCCGGTACTGGAAATCGAACTGATGCGGAAGATAAAAAAAGCTCTCGATCCGGATAATATTATGAATCCTGGGAAGGTGTTTTGATTCTCGGTTACTTCCCCGAATACAATTGATCGAAAATCCCTCCATCAGAAAAGTGCTTATCGTCAGCCGATTTCCAGCCACCAAGATCAGCGATGGTGAATAATTTTAGCTTGGGGAATGTATTCTTATATTCCGCCGTGATTTTTGCGTCGGTCGGCCGATAGAAATTCTTAGCCGCCAATTCTTGAGCTTCAGGGGAATATAAATAATTCAAATATTCCTCGGCAACCGCTCTTGCGCCACCGGCGGCTCGGCCAATATACTGCTCGAAGGATAAACGATTTCGAATTTATCCTTACCTGCATCCTTCACCGCCAACAAAGCCTCATTTTCCCAGGCAAGCAACACATCACCGATGCCGCGCTTGGTGAAAGTTATCGTTGCGCCACGTGCGCCAGTATCCAAAATAGGTACGTTCTTATATAATTTGCCGACGAATTCCTTGGCCTTTTCTTCAGTTCCATATTTTTTTAACGCATATCCCCAGGCGGCAAGATAATTCCAGCGTGCACCGCCGCTGGTTTTCGGATTTGGGGTGATTACTGAAGCACCGCCTTTCACCAGATCATCACAATCGTGGATGTTTTTTTTGGGTTGCCCTTGCGCACCAGAAAAACGACGGTAGAAGTATATGGTGAACTATCATGCGGCAACCTTTTCTGCCAATCTTTTGCAATTAGCCCTGATTTTTCGGCAATGGCATTGATGTCATACGCCAAGGCAAACGTCACCACATCAGCTGGTAGGCCATCAATCACCGAGCGTGCTTGTGTTCCCGAGCCGCCGTGTGATTGCCTGATTGTTACTTCCCCACCAGTTTTTTCCTGCCAGTGCTTTACAAAAGCCTTGTCATATTCCTCATAGAATTCACGCGTCGGATCGTAGGAGGCATTCAGGATTTCCTGTTTTTCGGCGGATTTTGCTGGAAGGAAGAACAGCAAGGGAATTAACGCTAATAGGATCTTATATTTTAATTTCACTTTCACTCCGATTAAAATTTATACTGCATTCTGGTCAGGAAAGTGCGCTCCGTTTCCCGATCACCACCGCCTGCTGCACCACCATCGAAATTGGTATTGGCGTA
>Ga0206851_1029_pt1 | contig 51334 bp, 45 predicted proteins | sample Alteio_BWOrgCont_13_FD_152904 | JGI IMG/M metagenome (GOLD analysis project Ga0206851, IMG submission 152904) | Enriched cells from forest soil in Barre Woods Harvard Forest LTER site, Petersham, Massachusetts, United States -... | ecosystem: Environmental > Terrestrial > Soil > Temperate forest >... | reverse complement strand
AAGAAGGGAGGGTTGCTTGCGGGCGATATCGCATTCCAGCTTTACGACACATTCGGGTTCCCGTTTGATCTGACCGCGGATATTCTGCGTGGGCAGGGGATTCTGGTCGATGAAAAGGGCTTCCATGCGGCAATGGAAAAACAGAAGGAAACCGCACGTGCCGCCTGGTCTGGCTCAGGTGGAAAATCCACCGATAAAATATGGTTTGAGATTAGAGACGAATTCGGCCCCACGGAATTTTTGGGATATGATCGCCATGAGGCAAGCGGAAATGTTATAGCCTTGCTGCAAGATCACAAAAAAGTGAAAGTCGCAAAAACCGGCGAAGAGGTGGTTATCATCACCAACCAGACGCCCTTTTATGCCGAATCTGGCGGGCAGGCCGGTGATACTGGGAAAATCAGCGATCCGTCAGGCTTGGAAATCGCAGTGCTCGATACAAAAAAATACGGTGATCTCCATGCGCATATCGGAAATGTGGTTAAAGGCGAAATTAAAGTTGGGCAGGCGGTGAATCTCACTGTTGATAATAAAAGGCGCGATGCACTCCGTGCCAACCACTCGGCAACGCATATTCTTCATGCGGTTTTGCGGAATAAATTAGGTGGGCATGTAACCCAGAAAGGCTCGCTAGTTTCCGAAGAATATTTGCGATTCGATTTCAGCCATAATAAACCGATTGCGCGTGAGGAATTGTTGGCAATTGAACGCGAAGTTAATCGTATTGTTCGGCAAAATAGTGAAGTATGTACGAAATTGATGTCATCAGAAGATGCGGTAAAATCCGGTGCTATGGCGCTTTTCGGGGAGAAATACGGTGACGAAGTGCGCGTGGTTTCCATGGGGAAAAATTTGGCGGCTGATTTTTCCACCGAGCTTTGCGGCGGTACGCACGTTACCAGAACTGGTGATATCGGGCTGTTCAAGATCACATCGGAAGGTGCTGTGGCTGCCGGGGTAAGAAGAATCGAAGCGCTAACCGGCGAAGCGGCAATCGAATATGTCGAGAGCCAGGAAGATAAAGTTTTCAGCATTGCTACAAAAATAAAAACCGCGCCGGAAGAAATTGAAAACCGCATTGGAATTTTACTCGAGGAAAGGAAGAGTCTGGAGAAGGAAATTTCCGATTTACGAAAGAAATCAGCTATGGGAGGTGGTGGAATAGCTCCCGCTTTTGAAAAGATTGGCAATATAAGTTTTGCCGGCAAGATTCTAGGTGATTTGCCGCCGCAGGAGATGAAGCCTTTAGTTGATGATTTGAAAAAACAAATTGGTTCGGGTGTGGTTGCAGTGATTTCAACGGCAGGTAGTAAAGTTTCTCTAGTAGTGGGCGTGACGGAGGATTTAACCGCAAAGTTTGATGCGGTAGAATTGGTGAAAGCTGGTGCAGCAGTGGTTGGTGGAAAAGGCGGTGGTGGAAGAAAAGATATGGCTCAAGCCGGTGGTGCAGATGTTGGAAAAGTGAATGAAGCGTTAGAGGCAATTAAAGAAAAATTAAAATAACAGGAGAAAAAAATGCTAAAAAATAAACTCGCAATCGTTACCGGATCAACCAGCGGCATTGGCCTTGGAATCGCCCAGGCATTGGCGAAAGAAGGCGCGAATATTATAATCAACGGATTCGGTGATAAGGATGCGATAGAAAAAGAGCGCGCTGGAATCGAAAAAAATTATGGCGTGAAATGCCGCTATCTAGGTGCTGATATAAGTAAGCCTCAAGAAGTCGAGAAGATGATTAAAGATGCAGGCGATATTGATATATTAGTGAACAATGCGGGAATTCAGTTCGTTGCTCCTATCGAAGAATTTCCTCTGGAAAAATGGGATGCGGTAATTGCCACTAATCTTTCCGCCTCTTTTTACACAATGAAATATGCGCTTGCCGGAATGAAAAAAAGGAAATCCGGGCGGATAATCAACATCGCCTCGGCACATGGATTGGTGGCAAGCACCGGAAAAACTGCATATGTAGCGGCGAAACACGGGCTGGTGGGTTTAACCAAAGTAGTGGCGCTGGAAGCGGCAAACAACGGAAACATCACCTGTAACGCCATATGCCCAGGCTGGGTTTATACGCCATTGGTAGAAAAACAAATCAACGATAATGCAAAAAAAGAAGGCATCTCGCCTGATAAAGCCAAGGAGGAAATGCTGAAGGAAAAGCAGGCGAATTTCGAGTTTGCTACTCCAGAACAAATTGCTGGACTGGTGGTTTATTTATGTTCCGATTTGGCCAAATCCATTACTGGCGCTGCACTTTCTATCGATAACGGCTGGACTTGCCAGTGATTATTTTTTCTCGATAGTCAACGGAACTACCACTTCATCAGCCTCGCCTTCAATAGTGGTTCCATCCATGTAAAGGTTGATGCTTTCCGGCAGTTCTTTTCCTTTGGGTAGAGAGATTCCTTGTGATTGTAACTTTCTTATTTTTGGAAACACATTTTTGTTCAAAGATGCGGCGAAACTGGCAAAATGCGCATATGCATTTTTCAAGGATTTATTAACCTTTTCTAAGTATTTTACGGAAACGGAGAAACTTCCGAGCAGGTTCTGCAATTCGTAGATTATCTCTGCTTGGTTTTTATTTTGCTGTTCCTTTTCGATTAAGAAACTGGTGGCGTAAAGCGGCCCGGCTAGCCCAGTTGGGCCCATCAGTAGCACCCCGCTGTTTATGCACTTCTGCTGATATTGTTGGTCAATCCGGCATATTTTTTCCACTGCTGCATCGCTATGCAAAAACAATACGGTGGTTATGGTATTGATTTTCTCTATCCCAGATTTTTCAAAACCTTTTCTAACTGATTCGTGATATTCTTTACTGGTTAGCGAATTTAAATGATCATTCATTCTTTTCTTCAACTTCCCACTTATTTCCGCTTCTTTTTCTCCACCCTCGGCTTGCGCCAGGTCGAAAAAAAACTGTGAAGCTTTACTATCGATAACAATCAAATTATTGCCAGGCATTTTAATCACCACATCAGGACGGCGTGATTCATCGCCAAATTGGAAAGAGGCCTGATAGAAAAAATCCTTACCTTCGATTAAGCCATATTGCTTTAAGGTATTGAGTAGTGAATTTTCGGAAAACTGGCCAATTGCTGAAGAGGTGGAAAGTGAGCGCCAGACAGTTGTTATGGCGGTTTTACTTTCTTCTGACTGTTGCTTAAGAATGGTAACCGCTCTGGTTAGATTCTCAAGATTTTCTGAGTTTTTCTTATATATGTCTTCAGCTTCCTTCCTGAATATTTCTCCGACCGAAGCTTTGGTATTGTTCAGCGTTTCCTCTTTGGCCTTTTCCCGGTCGGCAATACGGGATTGCATTTCCGTAACGCTCTGCAGCGCCAGCCTGGTGCGTGTCTCCGCCTCATGTTTTTCTTTTAGCGCTTGATCACATATAGATTCCGCTTCTTTTCTTTCTGCTTCGGATTTATCCAATAATTCCTGCAAAATTTTGGCTTTTTCCTGAAGTGCACCGGCATCCCTTTCCTGTCTACCCATTCCTCCAGAGAGTCTCAGCGCCCATCCGAAAGCTATAGCTAGCGCCAGACTTAAAATTATAATTGCAATTATATTGCCATCCATACAACTCTTCCTGGAACCTTAAGCAAAAAAGCGTTAATTTACAGACAGAGTTTATATATAAGGGGTAGGAATGTCAAAATTCGTTAGCCTGATATTAGCGGCAGGCAGGGGTTCTAGGATGCGTTCCGAATGCCCGAAAGTGCTGCATGAAATCGCCGGTAGGCCGATGGTGAATTATCTGGTGGCTACGGTTTCTAGATTGAAGCCGGAAAGGCTTATAGCTGTCATCGCGCCTGGAATGGATGATGTGAAGTCTGCAATTCTTGCAGAGAACGCTAAGGTAAAATTCGCCATCCAGAAACAGCAACGTGGCACCGGCGATGCTGTTTCTTCAGCGCTTTCGCAACTGAAAGGTACTGAAGGTGATGTGGTGGTGCTTTATGGCGATCATCCATTCATTTCCCCGGAAACCATAGAGAATATGCTCTCGGCTCTCCGCTCCAATGAAAATAACGCGATAGTGGTGCTTGGGTTCACTCCCGCTGATCCAGCAGAATATGGACGGCTGGTAATAAATGCTCGTGGTGAGCTGGAAGCAATAGTGGAATATAAAGACGCCAACGCTGATATAAGAGAAATAAACCTCTGCAATTCCGGCGTGATGGCAGTTCGCCATGGATTATTGCCGAAGCTTCTGAAGCAATTGAAAAGTTCCAACGCCAGCGGAGAATTTTATCTGACTGACCTGGTGGCGATTGCCAATACTGAAGGATTTGCCTGCCTGGCGGTTAGGGCCGAAGAGGAAGAAGTAATGGGGATAAATTCGCGCGCGCAATTAGCTGCCGCTGAAAATATTATGCAGGGAAAGCTGCGCCGCGCGGCCATGGGAATTGGTGCAACGTTGCTTGCGCCAGAGACGGTTTTTTTCAGTTGGGATACTATCATCAGCAAGGATTCGCTCATCCATCCGTTCGTGGTAATAGGGAGGGGGACAGCGATTGACGAGTGTGTGGAGATCCGCTCTTTCAGCCATATCGAAGGAGCACGGATAGGGAAGAATGCTATAGTTGGGCCGTTTGCACGGCTCAGGCCCGGTGCGAACCTGGCAGAAGGTGTGCATATCGGTAATTTCGTCGAAATAAAAAAATCGAAAATTGGGAAAGATTCACAGATTGGGCATCTGAGTTATGTAGGCGATGCAACGCTGGGGAGTAACGTAAATATCGGTGCAGGAACGATAACCTGCAATTATGACGGCAAGAAAAAATACGAAACGAAAATCGGCTCCGGCGCATTCATCGGCTCTAATAGTTCATTGGTGGCGCCGGTGAAAATAGGCGAGGGCGCGGTAATCGGTGCTGGGGCTACTATTGTGAAAGATGTAAAGAAAGGTACAAAAGTGGTGAACGTAATGCCACAGAAAGAGTTGTAATAACTAATGTCATGCTGAACTTGTTTCAGCATCCACCTTTTATTATAACCAACAGAAAAAATTACGCTGTGGATCCCGAAACAAGTTCGGGATGACAAAGATGCGTCACTCTCCCGTCATAATCCTATCAACTAGCTGCTTGACCGTTGGCACAAAACCGTTCGCATAAAACGGGTCTTGGGAAAATTTATAGGCGTTATGGCCGGAGAACATCAGCTGGTTCTCCACATCGTCCTCATGAATAACTTTTTGTAAGGTTTTCTGAATGCAATAACTGCGCGGATCAGCCTTTTTGCCCGTGGAGAAAGATTCGTCATGAGTTGACCAGTTGCTGAACCGGCAGGCTGATAAGCAGCCCATGCAGTCGATTTGATCGAAGCGAATATGCTCAGATTTTTCTTTGGTCACGAAAATGAGTGTCGAATCCGGGGTCTTCATAGCTTCATCGAAGCCTTTGGCCAACCAGAATTCAGCTTTTTCCTTATCATCCGCTGTCACATATACTGGGCGCTTGCGAGGGCCAACGGGGAAGGGCGTAACCAGCTCGCCATGCGGTTCGGTTAGATACGGAATCTGGCGCTCCTCGCGGCCCTGCAATTCTCGGATAAAATCATTTTCTACCGCCGATGAATAAAATCCGGTGGGAGAAAAGCGGTTTAAGAACACGTCACCTTCTTTCAAGGTGAGCAGTTTTTTCTTCCAGGCATCGGAAACCGGACTTTCTTTGGTGAGTATCGGCCTGGTACCAAACTGGAAGGCAATCGGCCCAATTTCCGGATTATCCAGCCAATTTTCCCAATCTTTCAGCGCCCAAACGCCGCCAGCCATTATGATTGGGATATGGGATAAGCCAACTTCATTCATGAATTTGCGCAATTCGCTTACACGTGGGAATGGATCCTCCGGTTTTGTCGGATCCTCGCTGTTGGAAAGTCCATTATGCCCGCCGGCCAGCCATGGATCTTCATACACAACAGCGCCTAAGAAATTACTCATTTTGTGATAGGCTCGTTTCCACAATGCGCGGAATGCGCGCATGGAAGAAACTATCGGGTAATAATAAATCTTATAATGCTCGGCTATTTCGGCGATGCGGTAAGGCATACCGGCGCCGCAGGTGACGCCGTGAATCATCCCCTTGGCACGTTCCAGCACGCCGTGTAGAACGCGCTCGGCTCCGCCCATTTCCCATAACACGTTCATGTGTATGCGGCCTTTTCCGCCGGAAATATCATATGCAGTTTTTGCTTGGTAGAGGGCACCTTTGATGCTGAGATCAATCAATTCCTCGTGCCGCTCTTTGCGTGTTGCGCCTTTATAAGTGTAGTCAATACGATTGCCTTTTTCATCTACTGAGTCGGCGTTGACGCCGGAAAACGTTCCTACCGCTCCGGCTGCCGCGAATGCACCGGAGGTTACTCCGCTGGATACACCGATCCCCTTGCCGCCTTCGATTATGGGCAGCACTTCTCTTCCAGAAATGATGACTGGCTTTATTTTAACCATTTTTACCGGGTAGAATTACTATTGATTCTTTATTATAGGGCCAAATAGAGAGCAATAGCAAATAAGTTTATGGTAAAGGCGAAGTAGCGCATCTTTAAGAGTATTCAGAAACTGGAGCTGTTTTGCTGGATAGTATTATTACTAACCCCCTCTACTGTGAGAAGGGCCTTTAGGAGGTGTGACTCCCGGCTTCCAGTCTATCTCAGTTGGTGCAAGACTTCCTAGTGATGACGATGTTCCAGTTCTAGCAGGACTAGGTTTTGGTTTTTGCAGTGAGGTGCGCAGTAGTGTATCTAAACTTACTTGGTCACTACCATAAGTGTCGGCAGGAATTCCTTCTATTCTTAAGCCAACCAATCGCCCTTTTTTATTGAAATGTGGAACGACAGGGCTGATGCGCTCACCATAGTAATTAGTTTTTAACTTTTCTTCGTCTATTTTAAAAGTACCACTTTCTATAGATTTCTTCACCCGCTTATCCAATTCATTGAAGAGAGCTAATTTCGTGTCTAGATCAATCCCTTCAGGAAATTCTAGGTATTTCCTGCCTGTTTTGTCTTTGGGGATATCGGTTGGCATAAATAAATATGTCATGTCTGCAGCGGTTCCAGCTGATAGTTTTTGGGCGTTCGTATAAAATATCCTTTCACGCTTGGGTAGAATCCGATTACCCCAATCAGTTGAAGAACTGTTTAGCTTTGAAGAACTGTTTAGCTTTTCGTTCTCAACTACAGCCCTGCCAGCGTTCATGATATAACAGGTTGTGAGTGCAACCATCACATAGCCCAGCGGGAGTAAAGGTCCTGATGCAAGCGCTCCAAGCGCCACCCCAGTAGCGACGGTGCCCGCGCCAAAATATTTATTCTCTTTTGCTTTAAACCAATTGCCAAACCAATTGCCGCGGCTGAATACAGGTTGGTCCTTCTCTACATTCAGAAGTGATTTTGCTGCTCCCACAGTCAGAGATTTAGCAACTTCCCACGCACCCCTGGGAACGTCAAGCAAATCCTGACCCATCTTGCCCACAGTGGAACTGGTATCTATATTTTCCCACGCGATTTTTTTTCGCGGTGTTTTCTTAGCACCAGCGTCAGTACTATCTTCTGCTGGTGCTTTTGGTGGTTTCGCTGCTGGACGAGGTGTGGGAATTACCGGTGTTGGCTTAGCCGGTATTTTTGCTGGCGTAGGTACAATAGGTATTAATATAACATCTTTGAATTTTTCAGGCGAAAGCCTACTAAGTCCAACGTTAAAGGCCTTCACTAGAGCCGGATTCTTTGAATCTGCCACCCATCTGCCCATCTCATTTATCTTTACCGGATTTGCCAGAACTTCCGGCTGATTATATATTTCAATAACTGATTTTACGTATTTAGCAGCAGCTGCTGGATCTGTTTCAATTAAATCCTTTAACTGAGAAAATTTTACTGGTTCTTTAGTTCCCGCCGCCGGTTCCGCCGATTTTAAAGGTGGAGGTGCTACCGATGCAGGAGCTGGTGCCGTTGTGGAAACTACCGAAGCTATTGATTCTCCAACTATAGTTCTCGACAATACCTTAAGTGGTCCACCCACCTTAACACTGAAAGCTGGGCTGTCTAGTGCTTGTATTACTCTTTTAAAAACCTCTTTATCTTTTCCACTAATGGTTATCGTGTTGCCACCATCCTCGCGCTCATAAGCTGCTCCTGTAGGCTTTATTGTGTTCTCAAGTTTGTTTGCTGCTGCTAATGAATTAGCAGTCAATTTAAGCGTGTGTTTACCATCTCTGTCAGTACTATGTCTGACTTCTAAAGGGTATGCTGGTTTTGTTGGTTTAGACAGGATAATGGGAGGTGACTTTTCCACTGCAACAGGTTCCACTGCAGCAGGTGGTTCTGGTGGTATTCTTGCTTCTAATTGCTTAACAATAGGCCGCAGCTCATCATACAAGGATGGAAGCCCTGGCTTATCATGTAAGGATTTAACGGGCACTCGCCGAATTAGTGCAAGCGTCCTTTCCATATCGGCACTATCTAGTGTTTCATCTTCTCCTAATTGCTCCAATTTTCTATAAAGCCTAGCCTTAATCTCTTCCCAAGTACTTTGAGGCATAGACTCAGGCGGAAGCGTGTTAGCATCTTTAAGTGCACCAACCGCGCTTTCAATTTCCTCAAAAATTTCCGGTTTCGCCATAAATTCCTTCTTTAACTTCAGACTATAAATTCATTAGGCTTTTAGCCCTATTTCTACCGTCTAGATTTTACCACGTAATTATTACAGAATTATGACATTTTGGCGCTTTTCTTAAGATATTTTTAAGATATTGAAATATAGTAATATTTTTGTCAGCCAAAAGATCGGGCACTCTTCTAAACTGGCAGAAATATGGGCGTTAATGCCATCTTTTCAAGAAAAATTAACCATTCCTTAACCAATTATCTATACAATATTGGTAGCAAATTCAACCTTCTAAAATATGCAACGCAGCGAAGAAATAGACTCGGAGAATTATCACATATTAATCCAGGAAGGGTCTCGCCATGAGTATAAAGCTTTGGATAGACTGCTAGCTCTGGCCATGTCTTCTACGGAAAGAAGGGTTTTCTCAGGCAGCCAGAATACCATTTCCATCAATGTGCATGGTAAAGACGGACGAATTCCGGGTGAGTTGATAGGGTTTCTTGGGAAGTGGGTTGATCAAGAGGCCAGAGTTGTCGGCTTGTCTCTAGAAGACCCACTCATATCAGGAGGTTTTTTTTATCCACAACCTATTTTTGTGCTTGGTGCAAAATTCCCAGAATTATACGTCGAAGTAAAAGGTGGGGTGGAGCTATGGAATAGGCATGCTGAAATCGCCGCAGAAATAAAAGAAGCAATGCGCGGTATATGTATGGTTACGGATAAAGAGGCTAATGATTTGGTCATGATACTCTTAAACGATAGGTATATTGGAGGGGGGCGAATAGATAATACTAAGGTCTATATGCGCGCAACTATCAAAGCTTTTGTCGGGCACCCGGAGTTTGATGGCGAAACAGCTAAAGATAATCCTGAACAGAAAGAAGTGGGGCAAGAAAAACAGGAAACTGCAGAAGAAAAAATACGACGCGAAACCACAGAAAGATTCAAGCGGATTGTACAGAAAAGAGAAGTAAGCGAGCAAAAGAGAAATGAAATTATAGAGAAAATACAAGGTATTGTACAAAGAACCTTCGGTATCGATTTAAGTGCTTTGCCTAGGGTGCGATGACTTTACTTGTTGGTGGAGCTGATCGGGATCGAACCGACGACCTCGTCATTGCGAACGACGCGCTCTCCCAACTGAGCTACAGCCCCTTAACCAGCCGAAAATTATAGAAGTTTTCTGGAATTCGGCAATATGCTATTAAGTTAAAGATGTCGGAAAAAATCTATAAAATCCCCGCCGCCCTAGCAAAATCAGCATGGATTACCCAAGAAAAATACCAGCTTTGGTATAATGCATCCACAGAAAATCCTAATGAATTTTGGGCTGAGCAAGCTAAGCATCTGGATTGGATTTCGCCCTGGAAAACAGTGAAAAATACTTCGTTTGCATCTGGTGATGTTTCGATAAAGTGGTTTGAGGGTGGAAAATTGAATGTATCTGCCAATTGTCTTGACCGGCATTTGCAGAAGCGGGGCGATAAAGTTGCGATAATCTGGGAAGGTGATGACCCGAAGCACCAGAAAAAAATCACCTATAAAGAATTGCACCATGAGGTTTGCAAACTTGCCAATGTATTGAAAAAATACGGTATCAAAAAAGGTGACCGGATCATTATCTATCTACCGATGATTCCGGAAGCGGCAGTGGCAATGCTTGCCTGTGCACGTATTGGTGCTGTGCACTCAGTGGTATTTGCGGGATTTTCCTCTCATGCATTAAAAGGTCGAATCGAAGATTCCGGAGCAAAACTAGTCATAACTGCTGATGAAGGGCTTCGTGGCGGCAAAAAAATCCCTCTGAAAAATAATGTTGATGAGGCAGTTTCTGGGACAAGCATAGAAAAAATTATCGTCGTGAAGCGAACGGGCGGGACAATAAATTTTATAAAAAATCGGGATGTCTGGTATCACGATGAAATGGCTCTAGCAAATGAAAATTGCTTGGCCGAAATAATGGATGCGGAAGATCCGCTCTTTATTTTGTATACTTCTGGCTCAACGGGGAAACCAAAAGGCGTTCTGCATACTTCGGCAGGGTATTTATTATTCGTAGCACTCACGCACAAATATGTTTTTGATTATCATGAAGATGAAATCTATTGGTGCACTGCCGATGTTGGCTGGGTTACGGGTCATAGTTATATAATTTACGGACCACTCTGTAACGGCGCTACAACGTTGATGTTCGAGGGTGTGCCGAATTACCCAGATTTTTCTAGGTTTTGGCAGGTTATCGATAAGCATAAGGTGAATATTTTCTATACTGCACCGACAGCGATTCGTGCCCTCATGAAAGAAGGTGCTGAATGGGTGAAAAAAACTTCTAGGCAATCGCTCAGAATTTTGGGCAGTGTTGGCGAACCAATAAACCCGGCGGCATGGGAATGGTATTATCACACAGTTGGTGATGCGCGCTGCCCAGTGATGGATACTTGGTGGCAGACCGAAACCGGTGGGCTGATGATAACCCCGCTTCCCGGCGCGATCCCGCTAAAGCCAGGCTCGGCGACATTGCCGTTTTTTGGCATAGAGCCAGTGATTGTGAATGAAAAAGGCAAAACATTGGAAGGTGAGGCAGAAGGCCATCTTTGCATTGCTGATTCTTGGCCCGGGCAAGCACGTAGCATATATGGTGATCATAAAAGATTTGAGGAAACTTATTTCTCTCAATATCCTGGAATGTATTTCACCGGTGATGGGGCCAGGCGTGACAAGGATGGCTATTATTGGGTGACCGGCCGGGTTGACGATGTGTTGAATGTTTCCGGGCATCGTTTGGGTACGGCGGAAATCGAGAGCGCGCTGGTATCACATGAAAAAGTTGCAGAATCGGCGGTCGTAGGTTTCCCGCACGATATAAAAGGCCAGGGTATTTATGCGTTTGTGATATTGAAAAGCGGGGTTTCTCCCGAATCCATCACAAAAGAACTAATCTCCCACGTCCGCAAGGAAATCAGCGCAATTGCTACTCCTGATATAATCCAGATCGTCCCTGGCCTACCGAAAACCCGGTCGGGGAAAATCATGCGGCGCATCTTAAGGAAAATTGCAGAGAATGATTATGGGAGTCTCGGGGATACTAATACCCTGACTAACCCGGAAATAGTGGAAGAATTGATAAAGGGGAGGGTGAAATAATGCTTCGTAACCAAATTCTTGTATATCCTCTGCGTTGGTAGTAAATTCCCGAACCATGCCTGCTCCCAAGAAAAAAATCCTGATAATCGAGGATAACGTGATGAACATGAAGCTGTTTCGCGATCTGCTAGACGCACACGGCTTCACTATAATTGAGACTGATAACGGTGCTATGGCGGTAGATATGGTGCGGCAAATTCTTCCCGATCTCATTCTTATGGACATACAATTGCCTGAAGTTTCCGGTCTGGATATAATCCGGGAAATGAAAAACGCCGAGGAAATTCGGCATATTCCGGTAATAGCGGTAACGGCTTTTGCTATGAAGGATAACGAGGTGGAAATTATGGCTTCCGGCTGTGAGGCTTACGTCGCCAAGCCGATTTCTATAGAGCCGTTTATGGAATTGGTGGAGAAGTTTTTGCAGTGAGCGCGCGCGTATTAATAGTAGACGATTTGCCACAGAACGTGAAGCTTTTGGAAGCCAAGCTTGCCAATGAGTATTATGATGTTGCGGCTGCCTATAGTGGCAGCCAGGCGTTGGCTAAAGTTAAGGGCTTCTCGCCCGATATAATACTGCTGGATGTGATGATGCCTGATATGGATGGGTTTGAAACTTGCCGCCGCTTAAAGGCGGATCCGGAAACCGCCTATATTCCGGTTGTTATGATAACCGCGCTTTCCGATATCGCCGACCGAGTCAAGGGCCTGGAAGCCGGGGCAGATGATTTCATCACCAAGCCGGTAAATGATTTGCATCTGTTCGCACGCGTCAAATCATTGGTGCGACTGAAACTAATTACTGATGAACTTCGTTTGCGTGACCAAACTGGTTCGCAGCTCGGCATCATAGACCAGCCGTTCATCACCGCTGATTTCAATTATAAGGCCAATATCATGGTGGTTGATGATGATATAGTAGAATCACGCCTGATTGGGGGGAGATTATCCTCGCTTGGTCACAAAGTCGCGGTTTGTGATCCGAAGAAAGCCATGGAATCAGTAGTTAGAAGTGCTTACGACTTGATAATAGTGTCGACGCAATTAGATGAAATGGATGGTCTACGGCTTTGCTCGCAAATTAGGAATAGTGAAACATCGCGTCAGATTCCGTTGTTGATATTAGTGGAAGGCGATGATCAAGATCTGTTAGTTAAGGGTTTCGAGATGGGAATAAACGATTATCTGGTCACGCCACTGGACCAGAATGAATTGGTGGCGCGAGTACGTTCGCAAATCCGCCGCAAAGCTTATCAGGATGCACTGAAAGCCAATTACCAGAAAAGTTTATCGCTTGCGGTGGTGGATAGTTTGACCAGGCTTTACAACCGCCGCTACCTTGATGCTCACTTGAAAAACATCGTCGAACAGGCAGTGGAAAAAGGCAAGGATTTATCGTTGATGACTATAGATATTGATCACTTCAAGCAAGTGAATGATGCGCCAGGATTCGGTCACCACATCGGAGATGAAGTGTTGAAACAGGTGGCAGAGCGGATTTTAAATAGTATTCGCTCTACCGATCTGGCTACGCGTCCAGGTGGTGAAGAGTTCGTGGTAGTGATGCCGGGAACGCCACTGAAATCGGCTGCGGAGATTGCCGAGCGCATTCGGTTTGCCATGGCGTCAGTGCCATTCAAAATCTCTGCGGGAGAGGGGAAATTAAAATGTACCGTGAGTATAGGTCTTGCCTGCCTAAAAATAGGTGACTCAGCCGAGGCCTTGATGCAGCGGTCGGATGAAGCGCTATATAAAGCAAAAAACGAAGGCCGCAACCGGGTGATTAACTTATAGCTGGGTGGGTGGCAGTGCGATGTAGAGGAGAAATTTGCACAGGCTGCTATTTATAGTTGCAAAATATAATTATTCCATAAAAACAATTGGCTGAAAACCGGCAACCAGAAAAAAAATATCTTATATTTCAATACGTTGATTATCTGCCTATTTTTTGGGCAAATAGGTCAATTTCCAGGTTTTTCAATAGAGGGATAAATTTTAGGTCAAGTTATCAACAAACATATCCACAGTTTTTGTGGATATGTTTGTTATAAAAAAGGGTTGACAGGTAAACCATGCAGGGAACAGAGGCGATACAATCATCATTGGAGAATATGCCGGAGAGTTCCGGTGTCTATATGATGATAGCTGGGTCAGGCAAGGTCCTATACGTTGGCAAAGCAAAAAATCTAAAAAAACGCGTGGCGAATTACACTGCTCTGGAAAGAAATCCTGAACGTATTCGGTTGATGATTTCGCAGGTCACAGCCGTAGAAATCGTCACCACCAATAGCGAATCCGAAGCGTTTCTGCTTGAGGCCAACCTCATACGCAAGCACAGCCCGCGCTATAATATTTTACTAAAAGATGATAAATCCTTCCCTTATATTTTAATCACTGGTGGTGATTTCCCAATGTTGGTTAAACACCGTGGTGCACGTGGGAAAAAGGGTGATTATTTTGGGCCGTTTGCTTCCGCCGATAGTGTGCATCAAACCATCGATATATTACAGAAAAGTTTTCTCCTGCGTATCTGTTCTGATAGCGTTTTCAAAAGCCGGAAACGGCCATGTCTGGAATATCAGATCAAACGCTGTTCAGCACCGTGTGTTGGCAAAATCGGTATGGAAGAATATGGAAAATTGGTGAGCCAGGCGAAGGATTTGCTCTCGGGAAAGGAAAATAATCTACAATCCGAACTGGCGAAAAAAATGGAAGCGGCAAGTGCGGCCCAGCAATATGAGGAAGCGGCAGCGTACCGTGACAGGATAAAGGCGCTCAGCCATGTCCGCGCCCATCAATTGGTGAATGTGCTGGGCTTAAAAGATACAGATATTATTGGAGTGTTCAGCAAAAATGGCGGCACTTGTGTGCAGGTTGCATTTTATCGCGCCGGGCAAAATTATGGCAGCAAGTCTTTTTTTCCGAGCAATGCCGAGGATAATTCACCAGCTGAAATCGCGGCGGCGTTTTTGCCACAATTCTATCGTTTTAACTCGCCGCCACCGGAAATAATCATAAATCATCAGCCGGAAGAAGCGATGGAACTCACTCTAGCACTTTCGCAAATCGCTGGAAGAAAAGTGGAAGTAATCGTGCCATTGCGCGGCGACAAGCTCGCGCTAGTGAATGACGTTTACGCCAAAGCCGAGGAGGCGCTGGAAAGAAAAATTAGAGAAGAAGCGACACAGAAATCCCTCTATATCGATCTGGCGAAAAAACTCGGCCTAGAATCCGCGCCGCAGCGTATCGAAGTGTTCGATAACAGTCATATTATGGGGACGAATGCCATAGGTGCGATGATAGTTGCGATGCCGGAAGGGTTTATGAAAAACGCCTACCGTAAATTCAATATCCAGTCGGAAATCACACCTGGAGATGATTACGGAATGTTGCGCGAAGTTTTAACCCGCCGCTACGGCCGATTGAAAAAAGAGCATCCAGTACAGGAGGATGGCGTTTGGCCAGATCTGGTTTTAATCGACGGTGGTGCGGGGCATTTGAAAGTAGTAGCGGAAGTTTTTGCTGACTTAGGAATCAGCGACGTACCGTTCGTTTGTATCGCCAAAGGGCCAGATCGCAACGCTGGCCGTGAGGTTTTTCATATGCTGGGGGAGAAGCCGTTTTCGCTCGAAAAAAATGATAAGGCTTTATATGCATTGCAGCGATTGCGTGATGAGGCGCACCGGTTCGCAATTGAGGGCCACAGGGCGCGGCGAGCAAAATCTATAGCCAAATCCGAACTGGATGAAATATCTGGTATTGGCGCCAAACGCAAGCGTGCACTGCTCAATTATTTTGGCTCGGTAAAGGCGATAAAAGATGCGAGGCCAGAGGATTTATTGAAGGTTGAAGGGATAGATAAGAAAACAGCGCATACGATTTTCACAGAGCTACACGGATAAAAAATTGATAGTTAGCAGTTGACAGTTGGCGGTTAGCTGGTACCTCTCAACTAATGCTGAAAAAAATTCCAAATTTTCTCACTATTTCGCGGATAGTCATAATTCCGCTGGTTTTGATATGCCTTTATTTCCAGACCGAATTTAGCGATAGAATGGCGACGGTTTTATTCATAATTGCTGGAATCACTGATTTTTTTGATGGTTACTTGGCACGGGCATTTGAATCGCAATCCAAGCTCGGGAGAGTTTTAGACCCAATAGCAGATAAATTGTTGGTGGTTGCCTGCCTTGTTGTGCTGGTATATTACGGCCAGGCCGATATTCTCCCAGCTCTGGCTATAATCTGCCGGGAAATCCTGGTTTCCGGTTTGCGTGAATTTCTTGCGGAAATCAATGTCAGCGTCCCGGTTTCTAAGACCGCAAAAATAAAAACTGGGATGCAAATGCTGGCGCTGGTTTTATTACTGCTTGGAGAAAAAGGTTCTGGTTATCATTGGGTAGAAACTTTTGGTTCCGGTCTTTTGTGGTTAGCTGCTGCACTGACGCTTTTCACCGGATATGCATATTTAAAGGCTGGATTGAAGCATATGGATGAATAGGATTTCTTAAAATGAATCAGTTCGACATTATAGCCAAACGCCGCTTCCTGCCGATATTTATTGCGCAATTCCTTGGTGCTTTCAACGATAATGTTTTTCGCTACGCGCTAATCATCTTAGTCACTTATCGGATGGTGGATAAGATTTTTTTCCCCGCGCCAGTGATGGTGGCGTTCGCTGCGGCAACGTTTCTGCTTCCGTATTTTTTGTTTTCGGCGATAGCGGGGGAATTAGCGGATAAATTCAGCAAGCCGCCTCTGATACGTTGGGCGAAAGCAGCGGAAATCATGATCATGCTGCTGGGAGTCGTTGGGATTTACACAGAGAGCATTTTCATTATGCTTGCTGCATTGTTCCTGGCCGGGGTGCAGGCAACTTTCTTCGGACCCTTAAAATATGGCATCTTGCCGCAGCATTTGCGCAAGGAGGAATTAATCACTGGTAATGGGCTAATCGAAGCCGGAACGTTTGTCGCGATACTTCTAGGCAGCGTCATTGGGGGTGATACGATATTGTGGATATACGGCAAAATGGCCATAACCGTGATATTGGTTATTGTTGGAGTTATCGGCTTTCTCGCCAGCCTATATATATTACCTGCGCCTGCCACTTCGCCGGATTTAAAACTAGATTTCAATATTTTCCGCTCGACCTTCGCGCAGATGAAATACTCGCATGGCAACCGCACAGTTTTCGTCTCGATAATCGGAATTTCTTGGTTCTGGTTCATCGGGGTTACTTTTATGAGCAATCTGCCGACCTATGCAAAAGATGTGCTCGGCGCCAGTGAGGGTGCTTTTACTGTACTGACTAGTCTGTTTTCCATTGGTACGGCGATCGGTGCCATAATATGCAGCAAAGTGCTGAAAGGTGAAATCTCGGCCAGATATACACCTGCTGCTGCTATTGGCATCAGCATATTCATTTTTGATATGTTCCTAGCCGCCAGGGGTTTTAAGGCTAATCCCTCTGCAGGATCTGATTACATCACACTTAAAGAATTCTTGGAAAATCTCCATTCTTGGCGACTAATGGCGGATTTCTTGCTGGTTTCCATCATGGGTGGGATTTACATAGTGCCGCTTTACGCAATGTTACAGGCTAAGGGCGAAGAATCACATCGTTCGCGCATCATCGCTAGCAATAATATTTTAAACTCCTTATTCATGGTGATTGCATCGGCAGTAACGGCGCTGCTATTGGGGCTTAGCTTAAAAATTGACCAGATTTTTCTGATGATTGCAGCGGTAAATATTTTCATAGCACTATATCTTTGCCAACTACTACCGGAGAGGTTGCTGAAGAAAATACTGCGTGGAATTTTTGTACTTCTCTATCGCGTGGAGGTTAAAGGCCTAGAAAATTATCGTGCGGCGGGCGATAAGGTTGTTATAATTGCCAACCACGTTTCGTTCCTAGATCCGCCACTCTTAAGTATTTTTCTACCAGAGAAAATCACTTTCGCGGTCAATAGTTTTATCGCAAAAAAATGGTGGATAAAGCCTTCTTTAAGCTTGGTAAAAACTTTCTCTGTCGATCCAACGAATCCGCTAGCCACCAAAATGTTGATTGATGAAATCAAGCACCGGAAGGCAAAAATTGTGATATTTCCCGAGGGCCGCATCACCGTCACCGGCGCATTGATGAAGGTTTACGAGGGCCCGGGGATGATCGCCGACCGTGCCGGGGCTGCTATTCTTCCGATCAGGATTGAAGGCCCAGAATATTCGCCGTTTTCACGCATCACGAAAAAAGTGCGGGTACGTTGGTTCCCAAAGATAAAAATCACCATCATGCCACCACAGAAATTCATCGTGCCTAAGGAAATAAAAGGCCGTGCACGTAGAAAACTCATTGGCCGTAAGTTGGCCGATATAATGGTGAATACGATGTTTGCTGCCTCCGATATAAACAAAACGCTATTCCAATCTCTCATCGAAGCGGAAAAAACCCACGGTGGTAAGCATAAGATTTTAATGGATATAGATCGCAAGGAAATTTCCTACCGGCAGCTGCTGGCGCGAAGTTTCATTCTCGGTAAAAAAATTGCGGAAGATACAGCATCTGGTGAATTGGTAGGCATAATGCTGCCGGGAAGTTCTGTCTGCGTAACTTTGTTTTTTGCTATGCAGTGTTATGCCAGGGTTCCAGCAATGCTAAATTTTGCAACTGGTATAAACAACATGCTGCATGCGTTGCAAATCTCACGGATTCGGAAAATTTATACCTCACGCCGGTTCGTTGAGATGGCGAAATTACAGAAGGATGTGGACAGACTCGCATCTGTTGTAAGCATAATTTATCTTGAAGATTTGCGCGAAACTATAGGGTTTTTTGATAAGGTTTCTGGAATGGCGAAAGCATTTTCTCCGGAGAAGTATTATGTGGCAAATTCTCCTGAAAATTCTGCAGCAATTCTATTCACTTCCGGTTCGGAAGGGACGCCGAAGGGGGTTGCGCTATCACACAAAAATTTCCAGGCAAACAGATTTCAGGCACAAGCAATGGTCGATTTTGGGCCGTCTGACATGATCTTTAACGCGCTGCCGCTGTTCCATTCCTTCGGCCTCACCATTGGTGCGATTCTGCCGGTGCTTTGTGGAATAAAAACTTTTCTCTACCCGACCCCGCTGCATTACCGCATAATCCCGGAACTGGTTTATGATACCAATGCTACGTTGATGTTCGGTACCGATACTTTCCTCGCTGGCTATGCGCGGTTTGCCCATCCTTATGATTTCCGCAACATCCGTTATGTTTTTGCTGGGGCGGAAAAACTAAAAAATGAAACCCGGAAACTATGGTCGGAAAAATTTGGCGTTCGCATTTTGGAAGGTTATGGTACCACGGAAACGGCACCGGTTATTGCCATCAACACTGCAATTAATAACAAGGCAGGAAGTGTTGGCAGAATAGTGCCTGGCATGAAACATGAATTGTTGTCGGTTGAGGGAATAGCGGAGGGTGGCAGGCTAGTGGTGGAAGGACCAAACGTTATGCTCGGATATTTATCCTCATACAGCCCTGGTGAAATAATGCCACCGGAAGCTGCTGGAACCGAAGGTAGGTACGATACTGGTGATATAGTTTCTATCGATGAAAATGGATTCGTTACCATATTGGGCCGCGCAAAACGATTTGCCAAAATCGCTGGAGAAATGGTTTCTCTGACGTTTATTGAGGAAATAATTGCGCGTAAGTGGTTGAAAAATCTACATGCGGTAATCGCGGTTCCAGACGTGAAAAAAGGTGAGCAGCTTATCCTTGTTACCGATGCGGAAAATCTTGACCGCGACCAGTTGGTGAAATTTGCACGAGAGGAAGGAATACCAGAGCTATTCGTTCCGAAAAAAGTGATTCACATTAAGGAGATACCGTTACTTGCCACGGGAAAGATAGATTATCCGGCGGTAAAGAAAGTCGTAGAAGAAGCTGAGAAATAGATTTATTCCTCAAGTAATTCAGCTAATTCTTTCTCCCATTTTTCGGCGAAGAAATCATCCTGTGGTTTTGCTGCTTGCAGGAATTGCTTCCCGTGCTCCAACCGTTTCATTGCGATGGTGGAAAGTGACGGAACATTATCTGCTATTTCTTCCATTTCCTCCATTTTTCCATTGCAATGGAGAACCACGTCACACCCGGCTGCGAGTGAGTTTTTACAGCGTGATGCAAAACTTCCTGAGAGCGCCTTCATCGAAATATCATCGGTCAGCAGAAGGCCGCTGAAGCCTATTTCATTCCTTATCAAATCGATGATTTTACGCGAAAGCGTAGCGGGATTTTTTTCATCTATCGCACTATAAGTGATGTGCGCTGTCATCGCCCAAGGCATTTTGTTTAGACGGCGAAACGCTTCAAAATCTGTCTCTTTTAGAGTTTTTAACGCAGCATTTACTTCCGGGAGATTATAATGGCTATCAGACTGTGCGCGGCCATGCCCGGGAATGTGTTTTATCACCGGTATGATGCCTCCATCCTGGAATCCACGGCACATTTCTGCGGCTAATGCTGCAACCATCTCTGGCGTATCACCAAATGCGCGATCACCTACTATCGCTTCATTGGATTCGGGGAACAATATATCAACGACCGGTGCGCAATCGACGTTTATTCCAAGCGAAGAAAGCTCATGAGCAATCAATCGGCTATTTATGTAGACTGCTTTTTTTGCCTTTTCCAAATTTTGTAATGCCTGCGCAAAAAAAAGGCCAGCAGGCGGAGATTTTCGAAAATACGGCGGTTTCAGGCGGGCCACGCGGCCGCCTTCTTGATCAATCAGAATTGGAACCTCAGGATTGTTAGAAATTTCCCGAAGCTCCGAGGTTAAATTTTTTATCTGTTCCGGTTCTTTAAGATTTCTAGCAAAAACTATGTACCCAAATGGATTGTGTTTTTTAAAGAAAACTCTTTCTTGGGCGGAAATTGAAGTACCTTCAAAACCAAAAATTACAGCCTTAGGCTCTTCATTTTGGAGTGACATTAAAACACCCTTGTTTGACTGCTAAAAGTTTTCTACAAATCTCACGCGCGGCTGATTCGCTTTTCACAGGCCCAGCCTGGAGCCGGTAGAATGCGCCTTTGTTTTTGATGTCGGCTTTTTCGATTATAGGTTTCATATCGCCTAAATACTGAGCATATTTTCTGCTGATGCGCACCCAATCCTGCTTTGCCTCATCTCCTGATTTATAGGCACCGAGCTGAATTTTTATTGCATTAGCCGGGATTTTTTTTGCCTCAGATTTTTTTGAAGATTCCGTCGATTTTTCTGCATTCGGCTTTTTCTCTTCTGATTTTTTTGCTTCTGCAACTGGGGTGGCAACAACATTTTCCGATGACTTTTTAACTTCTGCAGCGGGAGCGGTTGCAGATGTTTGAGCTGTTTTTTCTGTATCAGTATCGTCATCGGGCAATCTATTATCTTGAACTTTATTCTCCTGAGCTGACGCAGTGGCGACTCCCTGCATTTCCGGCTTTACTGCTTCGGCTACAGGTTTTGCCTCGACGATAGTTGTTTCCTCCGGTTTGAGGTTACTGCGATCAATCATCTGTTCCGTTCCTTGTGTTACCACGTTTATGCCGCTGTCTTGCGTCGTAGTGTCGGCTTCGGCTTTACCTGTGGCAATCGCCTCATAAACTTTCTTTTCATGGCTTGCAGCTTCTTCGGAATCTTTCTGTGCTTCGATTTTATAAGGCTTTTCATCTGCCTTCACCACTGGGATTTTTGTAAGATCAACTGGGCCATTTACGTTTTCTTGATAGGCGTTCCAGCCGAGGTAAGCTAGTGCAGACATGGCAAGAATTGTACCGAGTACAGGCAAGATGCTCTTTAAAATTCTGTTATGCTTGCGCTCCGGTTGCAACAACCTTTGCTGCAATGTTCTGAAATTTTCTGGCTTATTCATTTACATTTCCTCCAGTGGTTTAACCCCGAGCAGCAAAAGCCCAGAAGCTATGGTGAGCTTCAAAGCTTTCACCATTGCTAGCCGCGCTTTTGAAAGCCCTATATTATCATCGATAAAAAATCTAAGGCTACTGTTTTCTGTTCCCTTGTTCCAAAGTCCGTGAAAACTGGCGGCCAAATCGTGTAGATAGAATGCGATACGGTGTGGTTCGTAGCTCGCAGCTGCGCTTTCAACTATGCGCGGCCACTCGGCAATTAGCTTTATCAACGCGATTTCACTTTCGTCAGTCAGTAGCGCCAATTCTTTTTCAGCAATATTTAGAAGTTCTTTCTCGGGAATTTCTTCGGCGTTTTTCCTGAGCACCGAGCAAGCACGTGTATGAGAATATTGTACATAGAAAACTGGATTATCTTTCGATTGCTCAGTAACTTTTTTGAGATCAAAATCCAATACCATATTGTTGCTGCGGGTGAGCATGATGAACCTGATTACGTCCTTTCCAACTGCCTCTGCTAAATCACGTACGGTTAAGAAATTGCCTGCGCGCTTGGACATCTTGATTGGCATGCCGTTTTCCAGCAAATTCACCATCTGGCAAAGGATTACAATAAGATTTGCTTTCTGGTCACTAAGGGCTGCCACCGCAGCTTTTAAGCGTTTTTGGTAGCCGACATGATCGGTTCCAAGCACCAGAATCATATTATTGAATCCGCGTTTTATTTTGTGGTGATGATAGGCGACATCCGGTGCCATATAAGCCCAACTGCCATCAGATTTCTTCATCGGTCGGTCGGAATCGTCACCGAATTGACTGGAGCGAAATAACGTAAGTTCTTTCTGCTCCCATTCTTCATTTTCCTTGCCGCGTGGCGGTGGTAACACGCCTTGGTAAATCAAGCCTTTTTCCTGAAGCAACATGAAAGCTTCATCCACAGCTTCTTCGTCGGCAAGTTTTTTTTCTGAGGTAAAAACATCGTGCTTAATGCCCAGCAGCACTAGATCGGATTTGATGATCTCCATCATTTCGCTGACTACGAAATCACGGATTTCAGCGCGCGCTTCTTCTAGCGGAATTTCTGTTAATTTTTTTCCGTACTTCTCTGCTAGTTTTTTACCAACAGGGATTAAGTATTCACCCGGATAAAGGCCTTCCGGGATTTCGATTTTCTCACCCATTGTTTCCCGGTAACGCAGAAGTGCAGAATCGACAAGCTTGATAATTTGTGCGCCGGCATCATTGATGTAATATTCCTTTGTTACTTTGAAACCGGCTTTGGTAAGTAGGCCAGCCAGTGTATCGCCGTAAATGGCACCGCGCGCATGGCCAACATGTATCGGCCCGGTTGGGTTTGTTGAAACATATTCTATATTAATTTTTTCGCCTTTGCCTATTTGGGAATCGCCATAATTTACGCCCTTCCGCAAGACCTCCAGAATTACTTTATGCAAAATCCCCACGGAAATTTTCAAATTTATAAATCCCGGTCCCGCGATTTCAATTGCGGTAATATAATCGTATTTTTCTAGTTTTGCTTTTATCAATTCCGCAAGTTGGCGCGGATTTTTTTTTGCTGGTTTCGCTAGCACCATTGCGGCGTTGGTTGCCACATCACCATGTTCGGATTCGCGCGGTGGTTCTGCGGTTACGGCATCGAACGATAGATGGGGGAGCGTACCTTCGCTCACTAATTCTTGAAGCGTTGCGACGATATCTTCGCGGATTTTTTTGAAGAGATGCATTAGGAATAAAACTCCCCAATATCCTTATAAGATAAATCAAAAATCCGGCGATACTCCTGCTGAGCGAAGCGGTCAGTCATACCGGCGATATAATCAGCAATGATTTCGGCGCGCGATTGTTTTTTGCTGCCAGTGGCAAGTTTCCGCCATTCTGTCGGCAGGCATTCCGGCTCACGATAAAAAAACTCAAATAGCTCGGCAATGATGCGCCGTGCCTTGCTGGTCATGCGGTTAACCTTATAGTGGTGATACATATTTTCACGCAGGAATTTTTTTATTTCGCCCGCTTCCTTCTCCATTTTGCTTGAGAATCCAGCAACGGGTTTTTTCAGGTTTCGCACATCATCCACGGTTTTGATTTTTGCATCCAGCAGGTTTTGCTTTGTATGTTTCACCAGATCGGCAGACATTAAATTTATCAGCCGCCGCTTGGATTCATGGATGAGACGCTGCTCGGCCAGGCCTGGATATTTTTTCATAAGTCCGTGAAAAATGCCGCCGATCAGGGGTAATTCGCAAACGTCATCGACGCTGAAAAGCCGGGCACGGATGCCATCTTCTATATCGTGATTATCATAGGCAATATCATCACAACAGGCGGTGATCTGGGCCTCAGTGCTGGCGAATTTATCCAACTCCAGATCGTGTTTTTTGTTATATTCGGCTAACGCACGGGGAGGATTTTTGACTGGCCCATTATGTTTGGCGATTCCTTCTAATGTTTCCCAGGTTAAATTGAGTCCGTCAAACTCGGCGTATTTTTTTTCCAGTTTGGTGAGTATGCGGATAGATTGCGCGTTATGGTCGAATCCATCAAAGTCCTTCATAGCACTAGAGAGTGCGTCCTCACCGGCATGGCCAAATGGTGTATGCCCAAGATCATGCGAAAGTGCTAAAGCCTCGGCCAGATCTTCATTCAAACCCAGTTCCCGCGTGGCCGAACGCGCTAGTTGCGAAACCTCCAGGCTATGTGTGAGGCGGGTGCGGTAATGGTCGCCCTCATGATTGACGAAAACTTGTGTTTTATATTCCAGACGACGGAAGGCGGAAGAGTGGATAATGCGATCACGGTCACGCTGAAAACACGAACGGCCCTGGCTTTCTGGCTCTTTGTATAGCCGTCCGTGTGATTCGTAGGCATGGCAGGCATAAGGGGCGAGGTTCAAATATTCCTCGGATTCCCTTGGATTCTGGTTGATTTTTTGCAGCGATTTTGCCAAGATATAACCTTAAAAACGAGGATATTAGGTTAGCATGGATACACAGTCAACTTTCACCGTTACGGAAAACGCGGCCAAGCAGGTGAATCATCTGTTGCTTCAGGAATCTCCGGGCGCTTATTTAAGGATTTCGGTTAAGGGCGGTGGTTGTTCGGGATTTCAATATGAGTATAATTTCGTGACCGAAAAAAATCTTGATGACCGGGTTTTCGAAAAAAACGGTGCGAAAATCATAATTGATGAAATGTCATTGCAATATATTGCCGGATCAATGCTAGATTTCATGGAAACACTAGGGATGGCCGAATTCCAGATAAAAAATCCACAAGCTACGGCAACATGCGGTTGCGGGAATAGTTTCGCGGTTTGATTTTTTATTTTGAGTAATTTTTGGGGTGGACTTACCCATCGGTACGCTTGGGAGCGTACCGATGGGCAGTGGATTGGGAGTTACTTGGCTTACTTAATCTCAATCCTTTTCTTCGGAGCAGGGCCGACATATGGATGTGGCCACAATTGAATCGTAACCGGGCCTGTCCACACCCCGGTCACCTCGGCCTTGAGCCTCTCCTTCTCTTCCGGGGTTTCCGGAAGTAGGAGGCGGGAACCCGCACCTCCCATTGGAATCGCGATCATGACACTCTCCTTCATATAGACTAGGAAATGCCTCCAGAATTGGGCATCCCTTTAGTCTCACACAGAGGGCGAACTAACAACAATCCTCTCTACCAAACAATCAATGGAAAACAGCCTTTATTATACAATATTCCGGCAATTGAAATGTTAAACTTTTGTTAAATTTTTTAAGAAAAAATACTTATTTTACATTGGGATAATACGTGAGCGGTTCTTTTTGCTGACGATTACATAAACTTTGGTGCCTTTTTTCAAATCTGAGTCAGCAGCTTGAACAACTGTCACCAGCCCGCCAGCCTTTAGGGTTTTTCCGTCTTTATTGGCCGTTTGCTGTGGCGCGCCGTTCTTTGCGGCTTTGGTTTTTACCACATATTCTACCGCAGTAGTGCTTTTCAGCGCACCCTCCGTAGCATTTCCGGCGACGGCGCCAACAATGGCACCACCAATTGCTGAAAGTAGGCTGCCGGTGCCTTTGCCTATAGCGCTGCCACCAGCCGCACCGAGTGCTCCTCCGGCTATGGTTCCAGCGGTGTTTTCTTTGGCGTCTGGATTGATCTTCACGTTCCTTAAGGAAACTATCACGCCTTCATAGGTGATATCTGCCTCGCCCGCTTGAGTTTCATTATAACTGCTGGAGGATAAATCTTTAGCGCAGGCAGAAACCATGGCCAAGATTGGAATTATAAGAACAACCAAAAACTTTTGCATGTTTTTTACTTTTGTTGACCAAATAATGGTCTATAAATACTCCAAGGTTTTCATTCATTCAAGACATAGTTAAATTCCTATGAAAAAATTTCTTCTGATTCCTTTGGTCATTATCTTGCTCGTCCTGCTGATACCTTATTTCTATCTAAACAGCATGATAAAGCATGTGGTGGAAACTAAAGGGTCTCAGGTAACCGGCACTAAAGTGACGCTCTCTTCTTCTTCAATATCGCTGTTTTCCGGGCATGGGACTTTGAATGGTCTGAAAATAGGAAATCCTCAAGGGTATGCTTCGGAATATGCTTTTTACTTAAAAAAACTTGATGTTGATATCGATTTGCACAGTCTGATGACCGATCTAGTGGTGATAAAAAATATAACTGTAGATGCGCCGGAGATCGTTTACGAAATTTCGCCAGCCGGGAATAATATATATGCACTTTTTGAAAAAGTTAGATCGGGCGGGAGCGGAACTTCGGGCAATGGTGGTAATGGAGGGACAAAAAAAGTTGAGATCGGCGATTTGGCTATAATCAACGGTAAAGTGCAAATGGCTGCCAGCATCGCAGGGTATAAAAATTCCGCTGCATTGCCGTTGCCAGAAATACATCTGAAAAATATCGGGAGCAACAATGGTGGTGTAACAGCGCACGAATTAGGAATCGCCCTGTTAAATGCAGTGAATAAAGACCTGGCGACCATGAGCGGCCTGCCATTCCAAGGCCAGATCGAAAACCTGAAAGGCGCAATCCAAGGAATATTCTCAAGATAGCACCTGTTATACGATTGACCGGACACTATAATTAATGTATACCCGCGGCCTCTTTTAGAATAGTCCTTAGAAACAAATGTCAGAACTACGAAATATAGCCATCATAGCGCACGTCGATCACGGTAAAACCACGCTGATTGATTCGATGCTCAAGCAATCCGGCACTTTCCGTTCCAACCAGAAGGTTGACGAATGTGTCATGGATTCAGGAGATTTAGAGCGTGAGCGCGGTATCACCATTCTCGCCAAATGCACCTCGATTAATTACGAATATATCCGCATCAACATCGTTGATACGCCGGGCCACGCCGATTTTGGTGGCGAGGTGGAGCGGGTTTTATCGATGGTGGATGGCGTTTTACTATTGGTGGATGCCGCCGAAGGCCCGATGCCACAAACCAAATTCGTGCTGGCGAAAGCGTTAGCGATGGGATTAAAGCCCATAGTTGTTATCAATAAAGTGGATCGGCCGGATTCACGGGTTTCCGAGGTTCTAGATGAGATTTTCGATCTGTTCGTGGCATTAGAAGCTAATGACGATCAGCTCGATTTCCCAGTATATTATGCCAGCGGCCGCGATGGTTGGGCGGCGAAGGAATTAGAAGACAAACGTGAAAATTTAATTCCGTTGTTCGAGGGAATAAAGAATTATGTGGGTACTCCGCAGGTGGATAAGGAAATTCCATTTTCTTTCCTCTCGACCATTCTGGAAATCGATCCATTTTTGGGTAGGATCTTGACCGGGAAAATATATTCCGGCCGGGTGAAAACTAACATGCAGGTGCGGGCAATAAATCTTAAGGGTGAATCAGTGGAGCAGGGGAGAATCACAAAAATCCTCAGTTTCCGGGGCATTGAGCGGACGCCCGTAGAAGAAGCTGAGGCTGGTGATATCGTTTCTATCGCCGGATTATTGAAAGCAACGGTAGCCGATACGATAGGTGCGGAAGGCATAAGCCAGCCGATTCCAGCCACTCCTATTGACCAACCAACGATGTCTATTACCATCAGTGTCAATGATTCGCCATTTTCGGGGCTGGAAGGAAGCAAAGTAACCAGCCGGATGATTCGTGACAGGCTATTTGCCGAGGCGGAAAAGAACGTTGCGATAAAAGTTAATGAGTCAAGTGGTAAGGACGCGTTCGAGGTTGCTGGGCGCGGCGAATTACAGCTTGGGGTTTTGATCGAAACCATGCGGCGCGAAGGTTTTGAAATGTCAGTCTCTAGGCCGCGCGTTTTGATGCATGATAATAAGGAGCCGATCGAGGAATTATACGTGGACGTTGACGAGGAACATAGTGGTGTCGTGGTGCAGAAAATATCGATGCGTAAAGGTGAATTGCAGGATATGAAACCGAGCGGCGGCAACAAAGTACGGCTCAGGTTTTTCGTGCCAGCGCGTGGTCTTATAGGTTATCAGGGCGAGTTTTTGACTGATACACGCGGCACCGGTATCATGAGTCGGATTTTCCATGGCTATGAGCCGTATAAAGGTGAAATCGAATCCAGGAAAAACGGTGTTTTAATCTCCAACGCGCAAGGTGTTGCCACTGATTATGCGTTGTGGAATTTGGAAGAACGCGGAAAATTATTCATCCTAGGTAGCACCAAAATTTACGAGGGAATGCTGATTGGCCAGCACAGTCGCGATAACGACCTGGAAGTGAACGCCATAAAAGGCAAGCAATTGACCAACATCCGGGCTGCGGGGAAGGATGAGGCGGTGAAATTAACGCCGATCAAGGAAATGACGCTGGAACAGGCAATTGCCTATATAGACGAGGATGAATTAGTGGAAGTGACCCCGAAATCCATCCGTTTGCGCAAGAAGTTACTTGATCCGAACGCACGGAAACGTCAGGGCCGGAAAGCCGAAAGCGCGGCTTAAGGGCTTTTTTAACCTGCGGTTCTCTGGTCTGTACGCTCTTAAACCCTATACTTTCCCCTTGCCAAACCGTTATAGATATGTATTATCCCCCTCCTCAAATCAGAATTGACCAGGAGATGACTTAAAAATGCCTCTTTACGAAAGCACATTCATTGCAAGGCAGGATATATCCACAGCTGACGTCGATAAGCTGACCGAGCGGTTTTCCGGAATCATCACTGCAAACGGTGGTAAAATCGTGAAAACCGAATATTGGGGCTTACGCAGCCTTGCATATAAGGTGAAGAAAAACAAAAAGGGCCATTACGTTATGCTGGGCATTGAAGCGCCTTCGGCTGCGTTGAAGGAGATGGAACGCAATGTGGGTCTTGATGAGGATATCATCCGGCATTTGACAGTACGGGTTGATGAAATTGAAAAAGGCCAGTCGGCTGTGATGAATTCTAATGCTTATGATGGTGATTCTTACGAGAAATTTGGTGCATTTAAGCATGATAAGGAATTAGTGGAGGCGGAATAACATGGCATTTGCAAGAGAAGATAATCGCGATAACCGGGGCGGTTCGCAGTTTGATAACAATGCGGGGAAGAAAGTATTTTTCAAGCAGAGCAAAGCATGTCCGCTTTCGGAAAAAGGTGCGCCTAAGGTGGACTATAAGAACGTGAAACTGCTTTCCAAATTCATCTCTGAGCGGGGCAAGATGATGCCACGCCGCATTACCTCAATTTCTGCCAAGAAACAGCGGGAACTCGCCAATGCCATCAAACGTGCGCGCAACCTGGCGCTATTGCCGTTCGTGAGTCAGTAATATGGAAATTATTTTACTAGAAAACGTTAGGAAACTAGGGGCTTTCGGCCAAACGGTGAAAGTGAAGGACGGCTTTGCCCGGAACTTTCTGATACCAAACCAAAAAGCGCTGCGTGCCACCGAAGCCAACAAAAAGCATTTCGAATCCCGCCGTGCCGAGATCGAAAAAGAAAACAGTAAGAAGCATGAAGAGGCCGGAAAATCTGCTGCCAAAATGGAAGGCAAGATAGTAACCCTGATTCGTCAGGCTGGAGAAGATGGCAGGCTTTATGGCTCCGTCACTGCCGCTGATATAGCCAAAGCGGCATCTACCACAAAAGAAAGCATTGAGAAGAGGCAAGTGCAGTTGGATAAACCGGTGAAAACTATCGGTATTTTCCAAGTTCGGTTTAACCTGCATGGTGATGTGGAAGCTATAATCAATGTCAACGTTGCCAGGAGCGAGGCAGAAGCAAAGGATGCAGCGGCAAAATGGAAACGTGGTGAATATGTGAACCCGGCCGAAGCTGCAGCCAAGAAATCCTACGAGGAAATTGTAGCTGAAGCTGAACAGCAGATTGCTGCGGAAACTCCATCCGAAGAACCTAAAGAAGAAGTCGCTTAAATAATCAAGCGTCTAAAAAATAATTCAAGAGCAAATCTCACCCCCGATTTGCGGCAGCTAATGCTTTGGCTAGGAAGGCTGGGATTTTTTCCTTTGCTTCGTCGCTGCCGCGAGCATTGGCAATATCGGTGGCGGTGAATTCCATCAAAGCTGCTCTTCCCGCCGGTGAAGTATCAGCAAGGCGCTGATTCACCCCGGTGATAAGATCAATCATTTCCTGCGGTGCGGTCGGGCGCGGCGCAATAATTTCCTGTCTGTCATTCCTGATTCCTGCCGCCTTCTGGCGCAAGCCATCCTTCCCGAGGGTTAATGCCTCAACAACTGCGCTTTCAACCGCTGCATCTATCTTTGCCGCTGGGTGAATTTCGCTCACCAACCCCCAATTTCTGGCATCCGCAGCCAGGAACCCCTGGCCGGAACAGAAAAGCACCGCCGAATTATGATCACCCAGTTTCGGTATGCAATAACTTGATATGGTTGATGGTCGGAGGCCGAGTAGCACTTCCGTGAAGGCGAACTTCGTGCCATCCTCCGCAACAGCATAATCGCAAACTGCGGTAAGACCAACGCCACCACCCATAGCCGCGCCGTGAACCCTGGCAACCAGCGGCTTTGAAAAAGTGTGAAGCTGTTCCAGCATGGCAGCAAGTTTTCTGGCATCAGCAACATTTTCATCGAACGAATAACCTGCCATCTTCTGCATCCAGTTAAGATCAGCACCGGCGGAAAACGTTCTACCTTCACCCGACAACACAGCAACCTTTACCCGTGGGTCTTTATCTAGGGCAGCAAAAAGTTCAGCTAGTTCCTTAATAAGTTCCTCATCGAAGGCATTGACCTTCGGACGATTCATTGCGACATAGGCAACGCCACGGCTATCAATCTTTACATTTATTGCTTTGCTCGGATACGAACCATCCGGCTCAACCCTGACTGGCTCCGGCTTAGGTGCGGCTGGCTCAATTTTGGGAAGACCAATTTGACTGGCAACAGCATTATGAATTGCCGAGGGGCTTGGCTTGCCAACGGCTTTAAGAACAGGATGGACAGCCCTGACTATTTTTTCCATATCAATTCCTGTTTCGATCTTATTTCGACTACAGAAATCTAGGAATCCCTCGGTAGCTAGGTTCCCCTTCGGGCTTTTGGCAAAGGGGCATCCGCCAAGACCACCGGCAGCGGAATCAAAAATGGTTATTCCCATATTATAAGCCTGCTCAACATTCCTTACTGCATTATTTTTGGTATCATGAAAGTGCATTGCGACTTTATCCAGGGGTATGCCACGAACTATCAATGCATTTATTAGTTTTTCCACAGCATCCGGCGTTCCGGCTCCTGTAGTATCGCCGAGGGAAACTTCATAGGCCCCGGCAGCTAACAGCCTTTCTACTGCTTCCGCAACTCTTGTCGGATCGATAGGCTCTCCTTTCTGGCCTTCAAATATTGTCGAAACATAGCCACGTACCTTCACGCCTGCTTGCTTACCTTTTTCAATGACCGGGATGGCAAGTTTACTGAACGCGTCGTCCATATTATCAACACCCATATTGGCCTTGCAGAATTCATCCGATGCCGCCACGACAACGGCAAGTTCCCCGAATTTAGAATCTACTGTTTTCAGTGCCTCATCAGCCCCCTTTGGGTTAAGTGTCAGGAAAGCAAAAGTGACACCTGGGTATTCCCCTCTTGCCTGTTTTTCTTTCAATATTCTGGCGATTTCATCGGAACCGGCCATCTGCGGAACTTTATCGGCGCGCACGAAACTTCCTGCCTCGATATAGCGGCACCCGGCTTGAACCAATTGATCTATGAAAGCCAGTTTTTCATCTAAGCTAACTGGTGTCCTTTCAAATTGCAGCCCATCCCTAGGGCCAACTTCGCGGTGCAGTATAGGCATAAAACCCCGTCTATAAAATTGAACTACGTGCGAACTATATCATTCATTTATTAACAAAAGGTTAACGAGAGGTAATAATTTTACTATAAAGTTTTATTGTCGCATGAAGGCATGGAAACTATACTGCTAAATATGCCCGAAAAACCCATCATTGGAATCACGCTAGATGCCGAGGAAATCGGCGGTTATTCAAAATGGCATCCATGGTATGCACTGCGCATAAATTATGTCGAAGCGGTGGTGAAAGCTGGGGGCGTTCCTATTCTTTTACCCCATGAAACCGCGCTTTCTGGAGATTACATAAAGCAAATCGACGGGCTTATCATTACGGGAGGTGATTTTGATATCGACCCTGCACTTTATGGTGTGAAAGAAAAGCATCCGAAAACGCAAACGAAGCCAAAGCGTACCGATTTTGAAATGGAAATAACTAAGTTGGCATTGGCGGGAAACAAGCCGATTCTCGGCATTTGCGCGGGTGAGCAATTGATAAACGTTATCCTAGGGGGCACGCTAATCCAGCATGTGCCAGACGTCACTGGAACTTCCTTACATCAACAGACGCACCATAGAAAAGAGCCAGCACATCCAGTGAAAATCATGCCGGGAAGCCTTTTCCATAAAATCATCGGCGCAGATTCGATGCAGGTGAATTCTACCCACCACCAGGCGGTAGAGAAGGTCGGTAAGAATATGAAAATCAGCGCAGAAGCGCCGGATGGCATAATTGAGGCAATAGAATATCAGAGCCATCCATTTTGCATCGGTGTGCAATGGCATCCGGAATATGGCGCGGACCAGGACGGCAAAGACGCCAAGATTTTTGCGGCATTCCTGCAGGCTGCCCGTAACGCAATGAAAGATGGAAAATAAAGGCGAGCGCCTCGCCAAAACTATTGCCGCCGCTGGAATCTGTTCACGGCGTGATGCTGAGAAGCTCATCATTTCCGGTAAAGTTCAAGTCGATGGAAAAGCTGTATTAACCCCGGCACTTAATGTTACCAATAAAAATATAATTACGGTAAACGGCAAAATAATTTCTACTCCAGAACTCACTCGGCTATTTTTATTTCATAAGCCGCGCGGAGTTTTAACTACCCATAAAGACCCAGAGAATAGAAAAACTTTATTTGAAATTCTGCCTACCGATCTGCCACGCCTGATTTCCGTAGGCAGGCTGGATTTAAACACCGAAGGGCTGATTCTGCTGACCAATAGCGGAAAACTGGCACGGAATCTGGAATTACCATCCAGCGATATTCCAAGGGTTTATCGTGCGCGGGTATTTGGAAACATCGATCACAACAAAATGATGGAACTTAAAAAAGGCGCTACTGTTGATGGCTTCAAATATGCGCCGATTCAAATGACTCTAGATAAAGGCGCCGGCGCGGATAAAAATAATTTCTGGATGAATTTTATATTGTCGGAAGGCAAGAACCGTGAAATAAGAAAAGTGGCGGAATATATGGGGTTGAAAGTAAGTCGGTTGATTCGCGTTTCCTATGGGGTATTTGAACTTGGTGTTCTTGAAGTGGGAAAAATCCGCGAAGTGCCAGAGAAAATTTTGAAGGAAAAACTGGGACGGTTTTTATGATGCACGTCATTTCCGGAAAGTACAAAGGGCGGAGAATTGAAACTCTACCCGGCAAGGAAATCCGGCCAACTACGGGCCGGGCGAAAGAGGCAATGTTCAATATCTTAACGCATGGCCGGTTTTATGGCGAGGCGAGCCCACTACCCGGCGCACGGGTTATAGATATCTTCTGTGGTAGCGGTGCATTGGGGCTTGAGGCTTTGTCGCGTGGAGCGGAGCATGTAACTTTCGTCGATGAGAATCCGAAAGCATTAGAAATCACGCGCAAGAATATTGAGCATATCGGCGTAACAGGAAGTGCCGATTTCCTGCGTGCAGATTCAACGCGTGTTCCGCCGACGCGTAAAGATCCCTGCACATTGGCATTCGTGGATCCGCCTTATGAAACTGGTGTTGCTGCTAAGGCGGTGGAGAATCTTATTAGCGGAAAATGGTTGGCACCGGGTGCGATAATAGTAATAGAGCAATCCAAGCGCGAGGATTTGAAAACTCCCGTCGGTTGTACAGGTCTGGATGAGCGGATTTATAATTCGACGAAGATTATAATATTGGAGTATGCCGGAATTTAGCCAATTCCGAGCAGTGCTAAAACCCCTAAAACTGCAAAAATAACGGCGGTTACTACGCGTATCCTTTGCATCGGCAGTTTTGCGGAGATGCGGTTGCCCATGAATATGACTGGCAAATCGGCCAGCATCATCCCTACGACTGTTCCACAGATAACCATCGGCAGATCATGAAATTTGGCGGCGAGTTGGGCGGTAGCGATTTGCGTTTTATCGCCGATTTCGGCAATAAGAAATGCAATGAAACTTGTGGTGAAGGCACCGCGCGATTTTTTTAAGGAGCCGGGCTCCTCTTCCTTATCGGCTTTAAGCATCCAGATAGCGGTTGCGATGAATGAAATTCCCAATATGTAACGCAGTGTTTGCGGCTTCAGATATTGGCCGATCAATGCACCAGCGCCGCCTGCTATTGCGTGGTTCACTACTACTGCTAGGAATATTCCGGCAATCACAGGAAGTGGACGCTTGAACCGGGTGGCGAGTAGCAGTGCGAGAAACTGGGTCTTATCGCCGATTTCAGCTAACGTTATAGCGATGAGAGAAGTAATGAACGATTCCATCAGGTGAACCTAGTGAATGGGTAAGTGGATGGCAATACCAATCGTAGTCTTTACCTACGCGGATTTAAACTGTCGCGCACCGCTTCGCCGATGAAAATCAATAAAGAAAGCATAAGCGCTAGAACAACAAATCCAGTAATTCCTAGCCAAGGCGCATCGATATTCGATTTTCCTTGAGAGAGCAATTCACCAAGCGATGGCGATCCGGGCGGTAGGCCTAACCCTAAGAAATCCAAAGATGTCAGCGTCGTGATTGAGGCGCTGAGGATAAAGGGTATGAAAGTGAGTGCGCTGGTCAAGCTGTTTGGCATGATGTGCCTAAAGATTATCACGATCTCACGCACTCCCAGCGCACGCGCCGCTTTCACATATTCAAGATTCCGTGTTTTCAAAAATTCCGCACGCACTACGCCGACCAGCGACATCCAGGAAAACAATAGCATCAACCCCATCAGCCACCAGAAATTCGGCTCGACGAAACTGGAGAGAATTATCAGCAAATATAAAATCGGCAGGCCCGACCAGATTTCAATGAACCGCTGGAATAATAAATCGGTTTTTCCGCCGAAATAACCTTGTATAGCACCAGACGCGATTCCGATTGCAGAGCTGAAAAACGTCAGTGCCAATCCAAATAATATTGAGATGCGGAACCCGTATATCAGCCGTGAGAGAACATCTCGCCCCTGATCATCGGTGCCGAGCCAATTATTTTTATCGGGCGGGGAGGGGGCTGGATGTGGCAGATTATAATTGATGGTTTGGTAGCTATATCTTATCGGTGGCCAGATTTCCCAGCCGTTTTTTTCTATTTGCTCTTTGATGAATGGATCCCGGAAATCCGGTGCTGTTTCAAAATCTCCACCAAAGGTCTTTTCCGATAAATTCTGGAAAACCGGGAAATAAAAATGGTTTTTATATGCTAAAATTATCGGCTTATCATTGGCGATAAATTCGGCGAAAAGCGAGATTGCGAACAGAAAAAGAAAAATCCACAGCGAATAAAATCCACGTTTATTGGCGGTGAAAATCTTTAATCTGCGCTGGTTTGGGGGAGAGAGCATTATACCTCTCTTCTCGAAAAATCAATCCGCGGATCGACGAAGACATACATCAAATCGCCGATTAGTCCAAATACCAGCCCGATGAAAGTGAACACATATAGTGTGCCAAACATCACCGGATAATCCCGGTTTATAGCGGATTCGAAACCGAGCAATCCCAGGCCATCAAGTGAAAATATTACCTCAATCAACAGTGCGCCGGTGAATAAAATTTTTAAGAGCGCGTCAGGAAACCCGGAGATCACGATCAGCATCGCGTTACGGAAAACGTGGCCGTATAAAACTCGGGCCTCGGAGCAGCCTTTCGCCCGTGCCGTCATCACATATAATTTATTTATTTCCTCCAGGAATGAGTTTTTGCACAGCATGGTGAGGCTGGCAAATCCGCTTAAAACTAGGGCAGTTATCGGCAGAACCATGTGCCAGAGATAATCGGCTATCTTATGGAAAAAATTTAAATCACTCCAATTTTCTGAAACTAATCCTTTAAGCGGAAAAATGTTCCAGTAACTTCCGCCCGCGAACAAAACCACCAGCAATATCGCAAATAAAAACCCCGGAATCGCATAGCCAATCACGATCACCACGCTGGTCCATATATCAAAATTTGAGCCATCACGTACCGCCTTTCTGATGCCCAGAGGAATTGAAATCAGGTAAATCAATAGTGTTGTCCATAATCCCAACGAGATTGAAACCGGAAGTTTTTCCAGCACCAGGTCGATCACCTTTCTATTCTTAAAAAAACTTTCACCAAAATCGAAGGTTAAATATCGCTTCATCATCTCAAAAAACCGCACATGTGCTGGTTTATCGAAGCCATATAATTTTTCTATCTGCTTGATCAAATCGGGGTCTAATCCTTGCGCGCCGCGGTATTTGGAAACTGTACCGTAATTACCGCCATTCAAGGTTTTTTGTGGCATGGAAACTTCGCCGCCGCCTGAGGAAAATCGGGCAGTTGCATCGAGTCCTTGGCCGGTGATTTTCGATAATGTCTGCTCCACCGGCCCGCCAGGAGCGGCTTGCACGATGATAAAATTTATTACCATAATTCCAAAAAGAGTTGGAACCATTAGTAGAATTCTTTTCAGAATATAGAGCGGCACTTATTTTTTCAGCGCTTTCTCCAGCGCCTTTTCCTTAGCTGAATCTATCCACCAGGTATCGAACCCGAGATCGAATTTCGGGCGGGTTTTCGGTTTACCGAATTTATCCCAATATAAAACTCGGAAAGATCGGTTATACCAATTCGGCACGGTGTAATAATTCCATAGCAAAACTCGGTCGAGCGCTCGGGTGGCCGCGATCATATCCGGCTTGGTTTCCGCATGGATAATTTTTTCCACTAAGAAATCCACTGCAGGATTTTTTATGCCAGCCATGTTTTTGCTGCCTTTCACATCAGCCTTCGATGAGTGCCAATAATCGATCTGCTCATTGCCAGGAGAATTTGATTCGCCGTAAGTGGAAATGACGATATCGAAATCGAAATCCTCAACGCGTTTTTGGTATTGCGCGCTATCAACATTCCGTATTTTTGCCGTAATTCCTAGTTTTTCCAAATTCTTTATGTAAGGTGCAATTACCCGCTCGAAAGCCGGGGAATCTATGAGGAATTCGATCTCCATCGCCTCGCCGGTTTTATCATTTACCAGCTGCCCACCCTTGATTACCCAACCAGCTTTTTCCAGCAATTCCTTGGCCTTAACCAGATTGGTGCGATTATTTCCGCTGCCATCGGTTGTTGGATTTTTATATTCTTCTGTGAAAACTTCCTTAGGGATTTTGTCTTTAATTTGGTTCAATAACTCCAGCTCTTTTTTGCTCGGCAGATTGCGTGCAGCGAATTCTGAGTTTGAGAAATAACTGCCAGTTCTAGTATAAGCGCTATAAAATAGATTTTTATTTTCCCATTCAAAATCGAACGCGTAATTAAGCGCTTCGCGGACTTGCGGATCGGAAAATTTGGTGCGGCGCAGATTCATGACGAAAGCTTGCATGCCCGTTGGGATTTCATGGGGAATTTCCTCTTTTTTTAACAAACCCTCTTTTACTGCCGGAATGTTATACGCAATCGCCCAATTCTTGGAAATATTCTCCTGCCGGAAATCGTAGGCGTGTGCTTTCAAGGCCTCGATCGCTACTGTTTCGTCGCGGTAGTAATCATAAATTATGCGGTCAAAATTATAGCGGCCTTTGTTGACCGGCAAGTTCTTGCCCCAATAATTTTCCACGCGCTTATATATTATACGTTTTCCCGGTTCGACTTTTTCTATTTCATATGGGCCACTTGATAGGGGAGGCTTTGAGGTGGATTTTTCAAAATCATGAGTTGAATAATATACTTTTGAAATGACTGGCATCTGGCCGATAATGAGTGGGAGTTCGCGATTCTTGCCACCCGCGAAAGTGAATTTCACTTTGTCATCGGCGATTTTTTCCGCGCTCACGATATCGCGGTAATAAGCTTTGTAAAATGGATGGCCTTTTTCTTTCAGTGTATTGAATGAGAACACCACATCATCGGCGGTAATCGGGGTGCCATCATGCCACTTTGCCTCTGGCCTTAGGGCAAAAACCACGGACTTACGGTCATTTGCGACATTTATGGATTTCGCAATTAGGCCGTATTTGGAAAATGGCTCATCTGTAGAATCGGCAAGAAGAGTGTCGGAAGTTAATCCCAAACCTGCTGCTGCAACGCCTTTCAGTACATCTGGATTAAGGCTATCGAAAGTTCCGATGACTGCTTGGGTAGTTTCGCCGCCTTTTGGTGCAGTGGGGTTTGCATAATCAAAATGCGTGAAATTTGCTGGATATTTCAAATCGCCAAAAATGGAAATTCCATAATTCTCAGCTGCGTGGGAAGCAATAGAAAAAAATAGAATTACCGTCAGTCCGACAAAAGCCGGAATCTTAAAATGACGGATTTTCATTTTTCCGGTGTAACCATTGTCCCAGGCTTGGGCAGCGGGGGCGGAGCATCGCTTAAAGTATGGAGGAAGGCGATGACATTTGCGATATCTTCCGGTTTATCTAATCCCGCAAATCCCATTTTTGTTCCTGGTACATGTTTTTGCGGATGATTGATGAATTGATAAAGTTCCTCATAGCTCCAAGTTTTATTACCAGCGAAATTTAACATCCCTTGTGAATAAGCGAAATCCGCGGCATGGCCTTTTTTATTGCCAACGATACCGTATAGATTGGGACCGATTTTATTTGGCTCACCTTTGGCAAAAGTGTGGCAAGCGGCGCATTTTTTGGCGATTTCCTTACCTTTATCCGCACTAGCGGCGGCTAGCAATGCGCCTAAATCCACTGGTACTGCGGCTGCTGCCGGTGCAGCATTTCCCGAGCCCGCATCTGCCGCAACTTCCACCTGAAATCCCCTTTTTTCTGGCGTTTCCAATGGATGATAAAGAATATCGGCTATGTTGCCGACAATCATGGCTATCAGCCCTGCTAACAATATCGACGCCGCTATTTTATTTAGTTCCAGGCCGGACATTTTATTTTTTTAGAAATTTCAAGCGAACTTGTTATTTTCTCCGCTGCCATTTATAAAGGGCAGATAAAAATTTATCAACCGAATTATGAGCAAGCAAAATCCCATAATTATAATCCCGGCGCGGATGAAAGCGGAACGGCTTCCTGGTAAGCCGCTGGCTGATATTCACGGTAAGCCGATGATAGTTCATGTGGCAGAACGGGCTACCAGAGCTGGGATTGGGCCAGTTGTCGTTGCGGCAGCGGAACAGGAAATTGTAGATGCAGTGACAAATGCTGGGTTCAAAGCGGTTTTGACCGATCCCGATCTTCCTTCCGGAACCGACCGGATTTTCGCAGGTTGGCAAAAAATTGATCCTGATAAAAAACATGACGTTGTGATAAATTTACAAGGCGATTTACCGACAATGGAGCCAGAGATAATTAAGGAAATACTGCCGCCGCTACAGAAAGGTGCGGATATTTCGACGTTGATCACGAAAGCTCGTCCTGGCGAAGAAAATAACCCCAATATCGTGAAGGCTGTTATGAGCTATAAAGGCCGGGCACTATATTTTTCTAGAGGCAAAGCGCCCTACGGCGAAGGGCCATTTTACCACCATATGGGGATTTATGCGTATAAACAGGAAGCGCTGGAGAAATTTGTAACACTGCCACAAACCCCACTGGAAAAACGCGAGAGATTGGAGCAGTTGCGTGCGCTGGAAAATGATATGCGGATAGATGCGGTGCTAGTAAATGCAGAGCCGCTTGGCGTCGATACATCAGAAGATTTGGAAATGGCAAGGCAATTACTAAAGGTAAAAAGATGAGCGATAATGAAAAACAGGCCATACAATTCGATGTTGTTGGCATCGGTAATGCAATGGTGGACATCCTTGCTTATACTAATGATGATTTCTTGACCAAGAGTGGTCTTATCAGGGGTGCCACTACCTTGATTGACGAGAAAAAAGCCGCTGAATTATACAAAAAAATGGGCACTGCAACTGAATGTTCTGGTGGTTCGGTTGCAAACTCCATGGCAGGAATCGCTTCGCTTGGCGGTGTTGTGGCTTATATAGGAAAAGTCGCAAATGATCAGCTCGGTGATACTTTCCGGCATGACATGAAAACACTAAAAGTGAATTTTACTACAAAACCATTGGAGGGTGGTGCTTCCACTGCTAGTTGCCTGGTTTTGGTTACCAACGAGGAGAAGGTACAAGGCACGAAGGAGATCATGAAAGCCGAGCGCACCATGGCTACATTCCTGGGCGCTTGCCGTAGCCTGACTGAAGCCGACATAGATGAGGAAATAATAAAAAATTCCAAAATCACTTATCTGGAAGGTTATTTATGGGATGTAGAAGCGGCGAAAAAAGCTATTAATAAGGCGATAGAAATCGCCCATGCAAATAATCGCAAAGTGGCTTTCTCGCTTTCCGATCCGTTCTGTGTTGAAAGGCACCGCGAGGCATTTATGAATTTGTTAAAAAATAATATAGATATATTATTCGCTAATGAAACGGAGATAAAATCGCTGTTCCGCGAAAAAGACTTGCGGATGATATTGCCGCAACTGAAAGGTATCTGTGAAATTGCAGTAGTGACCAGGAGTGATAAAGGCTCAATTATCATCACAAAAGATGAAATCCATAATATTGAAGCGGTGAAAGTTGCGGAAGTGTATGACGTAACTGGTGCGGGTGATTTATATGCAAGCGGATTCCTTTACGGTCTAGTGAAAGGTTTTGATCTAGCTAAATGCGGGAAATTGGCAGGTTTGGCAGCTGCTGAAGTGATAAAATATCTCGGCGCCAGACCGCTGGCCAAATTGACTGACTTGTTGAAATTGCTGTGAACAAGCTGAAAGCTCTCTCTGTCTATTTCGAAAAGCGTGTATTGATTATCCTCTTTCTTGGGTTTTCCAGTGGTTTGCCTCTGGCGCTTACCGCATCTACACTTGATGTTTGGCTGACGCGTGAAGGAATATCGCTGCATTCGATCGGCTTATTTGCAGCTGTTTCCACTCCATATGCACTAAAATTTCTTTGGGCGCCACTGGTTGATAGCCTGCGTATTCCTATACTTGGTCGCTTGGGGCGAAGAAGAAGCTGGATGGTAGCAACGCAAATTGCCTTGATGCTTTCTATTATTGGGCTTGGACTAAGCAATCCTGCCGAAAATGTTACGGTAACGGCTATATTTGCTCTGCTCACCGCGTTTTTTTCCGCCAGCCAGGATATAGTTATAGATGCTTACCGCGTGCAATCATTATTGGAAAGAGACCAAGGTGCGGGTGCGGCCAATGCAATTTTCGGCTATCGATTGGGTATGTTGGTATCCGGTGCTGGTGCTCTTTATCTAGTCAGATTTTTCGGGCTTTCCTGGCATGTGACTTATATGATAATGGCCGTTTTGCTGCTGATTGGTGTGGTGACTATATTGCTTGCGCCGGAGCCGGGTGAAAAAACCGCTACGTTACAAAATACACAATCATGGTTTGCCCGCACTATCATCGCACCGTTCGCTGACTTTGCAAAAAGGCCGGGCTGGGTTCTAATTTTGCTATTCATAATACTATTCAAGCTCGGCGATGCATTGGCGGGGAAAATGACTAATCCATTTCTTATTCAGACCGGGTTTAATGAAATTGAAATCGCCAATGTGGTGAAATTATACGGGCTGGTGGCAACGCTGCTTGGCACATTTGCGGGGGGTGCTATCGTTTATAGAATCGGCATTATTAGGGGCTTGTGGCTTGGCGGAATTTTGCAGATGGTTTCCAATTTTATGTTTTCGTTCCAAGCAATGGTTGGCCACAGCGTGCCGTTCCTTAGCCTCACCATTGGCATTGAAAATTTTTGCAGTGGGATCGGCGGCATCGTGCTGGTTGCATATCTAAGTTCGCTTTGCAACGTAGCTTATGCTGCTACGCAATATGCACTTCTCAGTTCTCTGGCGGTGGTGGGGCGTACGGGGATTTCTGCTTTCTCTGGGTTCTTGGCGGAACGATTCGGCTGGATAGAATATTTCATGCTCACCGCTGCTGCCGCTCTACCAGCGCTGGTGATTTTATTTTTTGTGGGAAGAAGAGATGGAGCTGCGAAAAATTAACTATTCCGGCAATTGCATTACGTAGCCGGAGCCGCGGACGGTGCGAATGAACTCATCCAGGTTTTGTTGGCAATCGCCCATTGCTTTGCGAAGTCTTTGAATATGCACATCGATCGTACGTTGTTCCACGTATATATCGTTACCCCACACCGAATCTAGCAATTGTGCCCGCGAGAATACAAATCCGGGATGTTCCATGAAATGCCTTAAGATCTTGAACTCGGTGGGGCCTAAAAAAACCTCTTTGCCTTGGTAGGTGACGTGTTGTGCTGCCTGGTCCATTTTCAGTCCATGAAACTCCAGGGTTTTTCCTTCAAACACTGGGCGGATGCGCCTGAGCACTGCTTTTATACGTGCTATTAGTTGGCTGGGTGAAAATGGCTTCACGACATAATCATCGGCGCCGCTGTCTAGGCCGGTCAATATGTCGCCCTCATCGCCCTTGGCGGTGAGCATAATTATGGGAACGCCCTTAGTTTGCGAATTGCTGCGTAATTGTCTACATACTTCAATGCCGGAAAGTTTAGGCAACATCCAGTCAAGCAATACCAGGTCAGGATTTTTTTCCTGCACCATAGCCAAGCCTTCCGCACCGTTTCTGGCGACCAAGACCTTGAAGTGCTCCCGCTCAAGATTGTACTTTATTAGGGAAATAATTGCGTCCTCGTCTTCCACAGCAAGGATTACCGGCTGCTTTTCTGCTTTGTTGCCGGTGATTTTTTTCTTAATATTATCTTCCATTTTATCCGAATCGTCCATTTATGTAATCTATGGTTTTTTCGTTCTTTGGTTTGGTGAAGATTTCCCGAGTGTCGCCGTATTCTACCAGCTTTCCTAGGTGAAAGAAAGCGGTGCGGTCGGAAATGCGTGCGGCTTGCTGCATCGAGTGTGTCACGATTACAATAGTGTAATTGGCTTTGAGCTCCATCATCAATTCTTCGATAATGGCAGTGGCTATAGGGTCTAGCGCCGAGCAAGGCTCATCCATCAGAATAACTTCCGGAGAAATTGCAATCGCCCGCGCAATACACAGACGTTGCTGTTGGCCGCCGGAAAGCGAAGTGCCAGAATCATTGAGCCTCCTCTTCACTTCTCTCCAGAGCCCAGCTTTTCTCAGCGCGGTTTCGACCATAGCGTCGAGTTCGGATTTGTTTTTGGTCAGTCCGTGAATGCGTGGGCCATAGGCAACGTTATCGTAAATGGATTTTGGAAACGGATTGGCTTTCTGAAAAACCATACCCACTTTGGCGCGCAGCAATACCAGATCGACCGATTTATCATAAATATTGAAGCCATCGAACAGCACTTTGCCCTTGGTGGTGCAGTTTTCTATAGTATCGTTCATACGGTTAAGGGCGCGCAGGAATGAAGATTTGCCACAGCCAGAGGGGCCGATCATCGCTGTGATGTTGCGCTCCTCTATATCCAGGGTTATGTCAAAAATCGCCTGTTTTCCACCATAGAAAATATTCAAGGCTTCCGCCCGCATTCTTGTCTTCGTCGTCACGTCTAAATCTGTCGTCATGCCCATTTCACCTCGAATTTCTTACGCAAGAATATCGCCAGGGAATTTATCATTATCAGAAATAATAGCAAAACCATAATTGCCGCCGATGCGCGTTCGGCGAATCCAGCCTCCGGGCTGGTTGACCAGAGGAAAATCTGCACCGGCAGCGCAGTTGCGGGCGAAAGGATATTATGTGGCGTGTCGGCAATGAAGGCTACCATACCGATCATCAGCAGCGGTGCGGTTTCGCCCATGGCGCGGGAAACACCTAGTATGGTCCCGGTCATTATTCCCGGCATGGCGAGCGGGATAGTGTGATGAAGCGTTGCCTGCATTTTCGAGGCGCCAAGCGCGATTGCCGCATCCTTAATTGAATGCGGTACAGCGCGTAGGGAATTACGCGTAGTAATGACGATTATTGGCAATACCAGAAGCGCTAATGTCAAGCCGCCGACCAGTGAGGATGAGCGCGGAGCCCCGAAAAAGTTTATGTAAACCGCAAGTCCAAGCAAACCGAACATTATGGATGGCACCGCAGCAAGATTGTTTATGTTTACCTCCAGAATTACACTGAACCAGTTTTTCCGGGCGAATTCCTCCAAGTAAACCGCTGTCATCAGTCCAAGCGGAAATGCTGCCAGCATGCAGCATATTATGGTGAAAATCGACCCGGTCAAACTGCTCAAAATGCCAGAACGCTCTGCCGCGCGCGAATCACCATGAGTAAAAAATCCAACGCTGAAAAATTTCCGCATCCGGCCTTGTTTTTTTAATGTCGCTAAGCATTTTATTTGATTATCGTTCAGTCTTGCCGATGTACTGCCTTTATAATACATATCGGCTTCCGATGAGGTTTTTAGCCATATTTCCAATGATTTCCCGATGATGGAGGGGTCGGCCTCGGCCATTTTTTTTAAGTCGATCTCCGCGTTGCGGCTCACCAGCGCATTCATGGAAATAATCTCCGCCCTTGTCTTGACTTGCGGAAAATATTTTTTCAATGATTCCTGCACCGACTTGAAATAATCATCCGTGCTGGCCGCTTGTGGTGAAATGGTTATCGGCAGCTTTATCTTGGTTTCCAGGAAGGCAGTATAGCCATTGGTGGTGATGTTGAACAGCAACAGTACCAGAAAACCAAAAGCCAGCACAATTGCCGATATGCCATAAATGCGAAACCTGAGCTCTTTGGCTTCGCGTTTTTTTAAGAGCGCTCCGGCAGCAGTGGATTTATCCAATATCAGAGGATGTTTATTCATATTGCTCGCGGTATTTTTTCACAATTGCCAATGCAGCAATGTTCAATGCCAGTGTCATCAGGAAAAGCGTGAAGCCAAGTGCGAAAGCAGCGAGAGTTTTACTGCTGTCGAATTCCTGATCACCGGTGAGTAATGTCACGATCTGCGCCGTTACGGCGGTGACCGAAGCAAATGGATTCAGCGTGAGGTTGGCCGCTAAGCCCGCTGCCATCACCACTATCATCGTTTCGCCGATTCCGCGTGATACTGCAAGAAGTGCCGCACCCATTATTCCCGGCAGTGCCGCCGGGATTACCACTTTTTTCACGGTTTCTGAGCGTGTGGCACCGAGCGCCAACGATCCGGCACGCAAAGAATTTGGCACCGCGTTCATCACATCATCGGAAAGTGAGGTGACGAAGGGGATTATCATTATACCCATGATGGCGCCAGCAGCGAATGCGCTTTCCGAGGCGACTGTAAGCCCGACTCCTTCGCCGATATGCTGTAAAAACGGGGCAAATGTGGTGGCAGCAAAATAGCCGTAAACCACGCTCGGGATTCCAGCCAGGATTTCCAACCCCGGTTTTATGATGCCGCGTGCGCGCGGCCCGGAATATTCAGAAATATATATGGCGCTCATCAGGCCTGCTGGAATGGCGACCAGCATTGCGATTGTGGTGATCATGAAAGTGCCTAAGAAAACTGGGATGGCCCCGAACGCGCCGGAGCTGCCGCCTTGATCGGCGGTCAAGGCTGTCTGCGGGCTCCATTTCAGGCCGAAGAGGAAATCAGTTATCGGCACCAGTTTGAAGAATCTGAGTGCCTCGACCAGCACTGAGGCGATTATGGAAAGGGTAATCAATATTGAAACGCAAGTTGCGGCAGCCAGTAATATCCGCAGCGCTCTTTCAAATCCCGGCCTTTGTCTAGAGAAAATCATATTAGGTAAATTATACTAGGCCGCGCACAATAGAGGCTTTATCACCCGGTTTCAAGGGAAGAGGGGAAATTTATTATAAAACAGATGGTTAGCAGATATTCTAAGAGTTTAATAACCTTAAGTCAGGCGGCCTATAAGCCGGGTTTTGTTTCCTTTGGTTTACACCAAAGAAGATGACCATTCATCTTGGATGCATGTTGCCATGCACCTCTTTGCAACCTACCCGGACGGCGTCGGTCTGGAAAATGACCTCATCATTAAAGATTTGCCGTCCCTATTTGGTCTTGCTCCGAAGCGGGGTTTACCATGCCTTTTCCGTTACCGGAAAAGCGGTTGAGCTCTTACCTCACCTTTTCACCTTTTCCCAGTTTAACCCGGGTAGTCTCTTTTCTGTGGCACTTTCCTTCGGGTTACCCCGACCGGGTGTTACCCGGCGCTTTTTTCCATGGAGCCCGGACTTTCCTCTCTCCCCTAAATAAATAGAGGGCGAGTAGCCATCCAGCCGCCTGACTTGGGGTGGTTCTTAAACCTTTTTCAGCAAATCTTCAATGATTTCTTGCTCTAAGCCCGTCCAGGTACCAGTCAATTGGCGCGGCATCGGCAGAAAATGCCGCTGGAAAGCCGTTACCACTGCTTCGGTTTCTTCGTCGAATTGCTGGGTCAGTGGAATTTTATAGCCATACTTGGATAGTGCCTTCTGCATTTTCCACACTTCGCCGCCATGATCGCCCTTGTGCAGCATCAGCCTTTCCCAATGATATTTTTTCTCATGCCACAGGCCTATTTCATGCTCAGCTAAGAATTGCCAATCGAATAATTCACCAGGATCTTTTTTGCGTCCCGGCGCAATATCCGAATGGGCGACTACATTTCTGGGCCGTATGTGATACCGTTTGATGATTTCCTGGCAGAGTTTTGCCAAAGAGCGCATTTGTGCATCAGGAAATGGCCGGTAGCCAAGGGTATGGCCAGGATTTTGAATTTCGATGCCGATGGAAAAATCATTTACCTTTTCTTTGTCCCTCCAGGAACTTTGTCCGGCGTGCCAGGCTCGATATTCTTCATCGACCATTTTTATTGCCGTGCCATCCTCATCCATCACATAATGGGCGCTGACCTTCGATTCCGGTTTTTTTAATTTCTCAATCACGCTAGCTGCTGATTCCATATCGGTATAATGCAGCACTAGCGTATTTATGCGAGTTCCGGCTGGCCTGGCATCAAAATTAGGGGAGGGGATGGATTTCATGCCTTAATTGAAATGCCGCTCCGCGACGATTTCTTTATAAGCCGCATTTATCGTGGCGATGCGTTCATTGGCAATCGTTACCACTTCCGGAAGCGGCATGGCAAAACTAATGAGGTCAGGGTGATATAGCTGCACGGCCTCGCGGTAAACTTTTTTCAAATCAATCTCAGAAATTCTCCGGTCTACTGCCAGAATCTCGAAAGCGTCAGCACCTTTTGGCACCATGTGGCCTTTCAGGATTCCTTTAAACGACTCATTATCAAACCCCAGTGCCAGAGATATTTTTTTTAAGGTTACTATCTCCTGAAAATTAACCGGTGCATCGCAGGCAGCGTATTTGAACAGACCCTGCATTATGCCTGCTGCCACATCTGGTTCATCGCCAAAAAAAGTATCAAGCCGGGCGGCATAATGCTCAGCACCGATGTTATCCTCTAAAGCTGCGGCAAATAATTTCTCGTAATCGAGATTTATGTCGGGTAATGCGAAGCAGGACTGGAAGCGTTCCAATTCCTGGACATCTAAAGGTCCATCGCATTTTGCGAGTTTTGCTGCCAGCGCTGTTACGTTTGAGGCAAAAATCACGTTACGGACATATTCTTGGCCTGCGTTTTTCGCTGGCACAGCTACCGGTGATTCCGGAGCTGTGTGCAGGAAAACAGCTTTCTTGAATTTTTTTACGATGCCACTGATCATATACCCAGTGCCTTTTCCAACTCCGGCAATATGGTGAATAAATCCCCCACCAATCCATAATCAGCAATCTCAAAAATTGGTGCGGCTTCATCTTTATTAATTGCGACAATCACCTTGCTATCTTTCATTCCCGCCAGATGTTGGATTGCCCCGGAAATGCCGATGGCGATATATAAATCCGGTGCTACTATCTTGCCGGTTTGGCCCACCTGGTAATCATTGGGGACGTATCCGGCATCGACAGCAGCGCGGCTGGCGCCAATCGCTGCGCCCAATTTATCTGCAATTTTTTCCAGTTTTTTAAAATTTTCCGCACTACCTAAGCCGCGACCACCGGAAATCACTATGCGCGCAGCGGTAAGCTCCGGCCGCTCTGATTTGGTTTCATCTTTTTTTACGAATGTGGAAAGTCCAGAATCAGCGGCGGCAGGAATTTTTTCTATTGCCGCGCTTCCGCCTTCCCCACATTTAGCAAACGACGATGGCCGAATAGTGGCGACGATTATTTTATCCGCGGATTTCACTGTGGCCATGGCATTTCCAGCATAGATTGGGCGAACAAATGTATCGGGTGCAACAACCGAAATCACATCGGAAACCTGCGCAACATCAAGCATTGCTGCTACTCTTGGCATGAAATCTTTTCCGAAAGTTGAGGCTGGGGCCAATATGTGCGAATAATTTTTGGCAATGGAACCTACCAGCGCTGCCATATTTTCTGCCAGGTAATTTTTATATATAGGGCTGTCACAGCTAAGGATTTTTTTAACGCCTTCCAGCTTTGCCGCGGCCTCTGCAACCGTGCCGCAATTCTCTCCCGCGACCAGAATATCAACATCTCCGCCGATAGCCTTCGCGGCAGAAACCACGCTGCGCGTTGCGGGTTTCAGGATATTGTTTTCATGCTCGGCTATGATTAGGATAGTCATAATACTTTCGCCTCGTTCTTCAGCTTATCCACCAACTCTGCTGCATCAGCCACTTTCCTCCCGCCTTTGCGTTTCCCTGGTTCAGTGACTTTTATTATTTGCAATCTTGGCTTGGTATCAACTCCCAGTTCGGCGAGAGTTTTTTTCGCTAGCGGCTTAGAACGTGCTTTCATGATATTGGGTAGTGTGGCATAGCGCGGTTGATTCAGCCGCAGATCACACGTCACTACAGCTGGAAGCTTCAGCGAAACGGTGGAAAGCCCACCGTCTATTTCGCGTGTAACTTCCGCTTTTCCACCCTCAATTTTCATTTTAAACGCAAACGTTCCCTGGCCCCAATTCAGCATAGCAGCCAACATCTGGCCGGTCTGATTGGAATCATCATCAATTGCTTGTTTGCCGAGTATTATTAAATCCGGTTTTTCTTCCTCGGCGATTTTTTTGAGTAATTTAGCCACGCCTAAGGGCTGGATTTCCTCATCGGTCGTAATCAAAATTGCCCGATCCGCGCCGATTGCCTGAGCCTGGCGCAAAACTTCTTCCGCCTTTGCTGGTCCGATGGAAACCGCGACAACCTCTTTCGCAACTCCCGCCTCTTTAAGCTTCACCGCCTCTTCCACCGCGATTTCATCGAAGGGATTCATGGAAAATTTCACATTGGCGGTTTCCACACCGGTGCCGTCCGTCTTCACCCGTACTTTGACGTTGAAATCGACGACTCTTTTTACTGCAACCAGGATTTTCATGCTATTTTTTGTAAAGGAAATAACCGAGCGCTAAAGCGGCTAGCGCCATGCCTTGGAGGGCTACGCGTGCCACCATCAATTTGTTACTATATTTTTGATTTAATTTTCCGCCTTTCATCATTAATATCACGCCCGTTAGCAAAACTGCCAGCGTCGCCACCATGAAGAAAATAACCAGGATAAATGTGAAATTCATTTCAAGGAAGCATTAGCAGGTTTGATTTAAGTTGTCACCACCCCGAACAACCCTTGCTTGACTTTTCTAGTCCACAGACTATTCGTGAAAGCAGTCTTTATTAAAAATTTATGGTGCTTATGAAAAATACATACCGGTTTCTGGCTATTATTTCCGTTCTTTCCCTTTGCAATTGCGCCAGGATATTCGATGGCGAGTCGCAACAGATCACGGTCAATACTAATCCTATTGGTGCCTCATGTAGCCTGATAAGGAATAATGTGCCTATTGCAACTATAGTGCAGACCCCCGGTAGTGTTGAGGTGAAAAAGAGCAAGAGTGATATAATAGTTGAGTGTGCTATGTCTGGTTACCAAACTACTACCTACTTTAACCATTCCGGAGTGGCTGAAGCTACTTATGCTGATATCATTGGCGGCCCATTCGGGATTATCGGTTGGGGATTTGATTCGGCAACCGGCTCTGATAATAAATATGATGTAACGGTGAACATTATTTTGCCGAAAGCGCCAGATGGATTTAGCTCTGTTCCAAAACCAAGTGATCTCCCGGCACCTGCGCCGCAGCCGGTAATGTCACCGACTACTACCAACGCTCAGCCTCCCGCCGCTGAAGCAAAATAAGGAAATAGCTTGCAATTTCCCTTTGCCGGGGCTATAAACCCGCGCTCTAGACTTTAAATTCACACCTCGGGAAAACCTTTTGGTGTTGCCTTTAACCAGGCAATATTCCCTTGGGAGGCATAACCTATAAGGAGATTAAGATGTCTGCATTACCGCAGTTTTCCATGCGTGAACTATTAGATGCCGGAGTTCATTTCGGCCATAAGACCCTGCGCTGGAACCCAAAAATGGCTCCGTTTATTTACGGCGTCCGCAACAACGTCCACATCATCAACCTGCAAATCACCGTGCCGATGTTGTGTCAGGCATTGAAAGCTGTCCATGACGTAGCAGCGAAAAATGGGCGGATTTTATTTGTTGGCACCAAGCATCAGGCGTCTGATATAGTTGCGGAAGAGGCAAAACGCTGTGGCCAATATTACATCAATCACCGTTGGCTCGGTGGTGCTTTGACCAATTGGGGCACTATCTCGGCCTCGATAAAAACCCTGCGGAAATATGAAGCACAACTCGCTGACGAAAATTCCGGCGTTACAAAAAAAGAAGCATTAAAAATCGAGCGTGAATGCCAAAAACTGGAGCGCTCACTCGGCGGAATAAAGGATATGGGCAGCCGTCCGGATTTGCTTTTCATCATCGACACTAACAAGGAAGATATCGCGGTGAAAGAGGCGCGCAAGCTCGGTATTCCTATTGTTGCCATCGTTGATAGCAATTCCAATCCTGATGAAATTACCTATCCGATCCCGGGCAATGATGATGCGACCCGTGCAATAAAATTATATTGCCAACTGGTTGCGGATGCGGTGCTTTCTGGAATACAGGTGAGTTTAGCATCTTCTGGTGTTGATCTCGGTGCTT